>ERZ779885.579-NODE-579-length-41425-cov-5.619555_pt1 | contig 41425 bp, 41 predicted proteins | sample MGYA00511554_ERZ779885 | MGnify/ENA primary metagenome ERZ779885 (study PRJEB29588, sample SAMEA2160998) | human gut metagenome | biome: human gut; feature: human-associated habitat; material: faeces | place: Denmark | collected 2008/2010 ... | reverse complement strand
CCGTGCCGGGGGCGCGTTTGTATGGCGGAAAAACGAAAGATGAAAAAACCGGTATGCCGTACAGCGTCCCTTCGGTGAAAGGAAACGGGCTTTATGCGTTCGCCGTGAGCGCTTGGCTGACGGAGGCGCGCAGGGATTCCAGGTCCGATGCGTCGGGATGAGACAGGGCACGGTCAAAGTTTTCCAGCATGGATTGGCGGGCAGGGCTGTCCGGCATTGCCTCGTAGCGGCGGCGGACTCCTTCCGGCATTTTTCCCTGGCAGAGAAAGCCGCCGCACAGAGAAACGGAGGGGGATAAGCACTGTTTCACGGTGTTGAGAATTTTCTCAAAATAGGCGGGATCGCCGCCGAATCCGGCCGTCCCGAAGAGAAAAACACGCTGCTGCTTCAACGAACCGAGAAAGGACGCGACGTTCTCATCGCAGGTTCCCTTGTCCGTCCAGAAGCCGCAGAAGATCATTTCCGCTTTCAGCGCTTCAGGAGACGGCGCTCCGAAATAAAGACAATCTCCGGCGGGAAGCTGTTCCCGGATTGTTTCCGCCAGAAGGCGTGTGTTGCCTGTCCGGCTGCTGTATACGACGGCGTATGTCATGATAAACCATCCTTTCCGAATTGACCCCCGGGGAACTCCCCGCGTTTCTCTACAGTGTAGGACGGACGAGCGAGGAAAGCAAGCAAATCCGGGAAAGTTTTCACCGTGTTCACAATTCAGGAGCGTCGCCGAGCTCTGCCCAATCGTTCCAGCGGGCTTCGATCAGGGCTGAAACCGCGCGGTAGGTTTCTTCGCTGCAGGGGAGAAAGAGGTAAGCCTCCCGCCGGGCGTCTTCCGCGGCGGGCAGCTCCAAAGAGAGGGCAGACAAAGCATATTGGCGCAGATCCGAGAGATAGGAAGGTTCTTCCCAGTCGTAGTAATACAGAGTGAACGCCTGTCCGTCTTCGCTGAAAAGAGGCAGAAGAAGCATCCCGCTGAGCTCCTCGCGGAGGAACGCGCGCAGATCCACCGCTTCCGGCGTCTGCCGCAGGCGGTTGACGATGTCCTGTTGTCTGCGGAGAAATTCCTCGCTCACAAGATCGTGCTCCACACACCAGCGCAGATAATATGCCATGTGGGTATAAGCGCAGGTTTCGTCCAAAGGCAGCTGCTTTTCGCGTATGGACGTCAGATAAGAGTCGGCGTCATCAATCACCATTTCCTGCCAGTCTTCCACGACGCTGGAACGTTCGGGATCCGTCACAAAGCTGACGTTCTCCATTTTTTCCAGAAGCGCGTCGGCGCCGTGAGAAAGTTTGAACGCCATCTCTCCCTGATACAGCGGAATCACTTGGTAGAAGCTTACGCCTTCGCCGCATGGCAGGGGGCAGACGTCACTCTCGTCTTCGATTCCCTGGGGAGAAATCAGCAAAGCTGCGCATAGCTGCGTGCTTTCGGCGAAGGGTTCACCGTTGTCCACGGTATGCCCCCACCCAAGCCAGCTGTCCGTTTCACCCGGCATCCGGGCAAGATTTTTGAGAAGGCGGATAGGCCAGTACCATTGTTCCTCTTTTTCAAAAAGCCTCCAGTCCGGAGGAAGGGCAAGGACAAGCTCAGCACGCCGGATGCCGTAATCAAGAAAAGCTTCCGGCACGTTCATGCGGTGGGCTCCCATGCCCATTGTCACCAGCGTGAAATAATCGCGTTCTTCGCTCGGCGGAATCAGGCATATGTCCACATGAATATCCGGAGAAACAATTTCATGAAATACGGATTCGACGGGACCGAAGCAGCGCTCAATGTGTTCCTGAAGGACCTGAAGTTCCTCCTGAGTGTACAGTTCGGGCACAGCGTCCTGATTGGGATTGGCCGGATTTCCCTCCTGCGGGACAAAGGGGAGCTTCAGGGAGATTCCTTTTGCAAACACTCCTTCGCTGCGCGTTACGGTAAAACGGCCGGTATCCGGGAGATCAAGCTCGTCTCCGTCAAGCGGACAGATGTCTTCCGAAAGAATAGTGGATGCCGCGGCGCACAGGGTATCCTGTACCTCGCACAGATCGGCGCGCGAGTCAAGGATCTCCAGCTCATCTTTTCCGAAGAAATGCATTCCGCGGGTAAAGCCGCATACGCCGTTTCCACGGCAGGAAATGCCGAACCAAATCCAGTTGAAAACAGGGAGCTGATCGCGCCGGATCATGTCCGCCAGCCGTGCGTAGGATTGGGGCTCAAAGAGAATTTCGTTGGAGGATACGGCGACAGCCGCTTCCTGACAGCAGCAGCACGCCATTACTTTCGTGTGCAAGAGAGCGCGCTCTAAAGGTTCCGCATCGTGGCCGAAGACCGTTGCCGTCAGATAGGCCTGATGCATGGCGGCCGCGTCGAGGGCTTCGGTCCACACATCGTTATCGGCAGCCTGCAGTTCAAGCTCCCGATCGGAGAAGGGAGCGGCGGTGAGGCTGACGGTTACGATCATGCTGTCCACGTAAAACAGCAGAGAATCCGGCTGCGTTTCTCCCTCTTCACGCGCGTCAATTCCCCATTCGTCCCACAGGGAGCGGATCAGCTTTGTTTTGTCCCAACTGGCTTCCGACAAAAGGAGATAGCCTGTGGAGGAATCCGCTGCGTGCGGCTTTTCCTCATCCGGCTGCGGTACGGCTTCGTCCTCCGGGACGCCGTCGCTGTTTAGGAGGATCTGAAAGTACAAATTTTTATCGGTGTGCCGATAAATCAGGCTGACGCTGTAGTCGAGGTCCACCAACACGGTGTCGAGTACGGCGAGAGCCCCGTCCTCCGCGTTTCGATAGGTCCAGCGCCCGCTTTCGAGCCGCTCCTTCTGTGTGCGAAGCCAGTCGATGCCGAGCTTGGACAGGCCCGCTTGATTCATCCGGAACACAAGCTCCACAGGAGATTCCGGAGCGCTGCAGCGAATTCTGCAATAAGGGGCCGTTCCGAGCCAGTCTTCCGGACCAACGGAAAACAGCTCACAGAAAGCGGCAAGTCCCTCTTCGTTCGTGGTGATACAGGAAATGGCCCGCAGCTTGCTGTCCGCGTCCATGTCAAGGCCTTGCTGGAGCTTGCGGTCCGCTTCCGGATCAATCCAGTGGTATTCCATCTCTTCAAGAGAAGCTCCAGCCAGAATCTCCTCATGCAGCGTCAGGAACTCATGGTCGTCGGGGACAAGGCGAAGGCCGGTTTGCACGGCCTCGAGAGCGCCCTCCCGATTGCCGAAATAACTGCGCAGCTTCGCGGCCTGCAGCCAAATCCAAGGGTAGTCCGGTTCCTCCCGCACTCCCTGTTCCGCGCGATCATACGCTTCCTGCAGCCTTCCGCAGTACATCAGAGCCACGGAAAAACGGTAATACCATGCGCCGCAGCCCTTTGCCTTTGGTTCGGATGACGGCATCCATTCGGCTGCGCGGTAGTAAAATACATATTCGTCAGTGTTCAGACAGCCGAAGGCGTACCACAGAGCAATCTGCAGATCGGCGCGCGCCTCTTCTTCGGTAAAACGCCCCTCGGAAATGCCTGTACGGATAAAGTCCGTCAGATAGTCGAGAAGACTATAGAAATAGCCGCTGTTTCCGTCGTCGAACGATTCCAGTGTGGCGATCTCGTCTGCTCCCAGCAGGGAAGAGGAGACGTTTCCGTCCGCGCCTGCAAGGGCGCTGCGCGCTTGCTCCAGCAGGAGGAGCAAAGCCTCGTTCAGCTCCTCCTGCGGAAGGGCCTCGATGGCCGTGACGGCGTTCTGCGGCTCATTGTTTTGAATCCAGTATCGGCACTGCTCCAATAGAGTCATGTGGGTGCTCCCTTCTGTCTCGTCCCCGCGTCCGCTGTCCCGGGCAGGGGCCGGCTCCGATCGGCCGGCGCGGGAGGCAGGCACCGTTTTCCCGGAAACCGGTGCCTGCCAGGATGATGGTATTATCCTAGCATAATAAATGCAAAAAATAAAGCGTGTTTTCCTTTCTATTTTGACTGTTTTGTCAGTTGAATTCTGCTGTTTCGGCGGGAACAGCGTTGCCTTTTCCATAGTGCGGTGCTACAATAAAACAAACCCCGAACGTCTGCGGCCCGCGGCGGTGCGGATGTCCTGCTGCGGAGGCGTGAGGGTTCTCCCGTTCATGGGGAGGGAAAGGAAGCGAGAAAATGCACTCGATCACAAAGCGAGAAAAAATTACCTATACCGGGAGTTTGCTGGGGCAGAACATGATCTACAGCCTGATGACCATGTATGTTATGTTCTTTTTTACGGATTTGCTGCGTATTCCATCTCAGAGCGTGACGATCATCATGGTGGCCGCCAGTCTGTGGGACGCGGTTAACGACATTCTCATGGGCATGATTGCCGACCGCACGAGGACGCGCATCGGTAAATTCCGTCCGTATTTGCTGGCAGGTCCCGTCTTTATCGGCATTGTCACCGTCCTGTGTTTTGTCAGCTTTGGCGGCTCGCCTGCGGGTACTGTTGCTGTCGCCGCGGTCTGCTATGTTCTCTGGGGGATGACCTACACCGTTTATGATATTCCGATCTGGGCGATCTCCTCCGTCTCCTCGCGCAGTGCGGACGAGAAAAACAGTATGGTGACGCTCGGCAGGATTGGAGGTACGCTGGGTACGGTGATCGTTTCCGTCGGCAGCGTGTCCCTGCTCAACGCTTTCGGCGGCGAGCGCAGCGCGCCTGCCTATACGGCAATGGCTGCTGTCATCGCGGGTTCCGGCGCTCTCCTCATGCTTCTGAGCGGGTTTGTTCTGCGTGAACGCATTGAGCCTCCGGCCAACGGCGTGCCCTTCCGGAAAAACATCCATACGATTCTTGACAATGTTCCCCTCAAGGCGCTCATGGTGACGCTGCTTATCATGAATATGGTCAACAGCATCCGTCAGGTGGCGCAGATGTATTTTGCTGTGTACGTGTGGGGCGATTCCGGTTATGTGACGTACATCGGTCTGAGTCTCGTTCTCGGGATGATTACCGGAATGGCGGTGTCGCCCGCTCTGATTCGCCGGTACGACAAAAAGCTGCTCTACCTGATTGCCTGTATCGCGGGTGCTGTTACGAGCCTTTTGCCCTACGCCTTCGGCGTTGAGCCTGTCGTGAGCCTTGTTATTCTGGGGTTTAACTTCGCGTTCAGCGGCGTTACCTCCATCACGAGTACCTCGATGCTGATGGATTCGATTGATTACGCGGAATACAAGCTTGGTTTCCGCGGCGAGGGAGTGGTGTTCTCCATGAATACCTTTCTCACGAAGCTCAGCGCAACCATTTCGAAGGGAATTTTGGGCGTCTCCATGACGCTCATGGGATATCAGGACAACATGGAGCCGAACGATACCGTTATGGCGGGTTTTTCCTTTATCGTACTTGCCGTTCCGGCGATCTGCTTTGTGCTCTCCATGCTGCCGCTTGCTTTCTATAAGCTGACTCCCGATAAGCTGACAGCTATCCGAAATGAACTTGAAACCCGCCGTACGGCGGAGAAATGAGGGAATCGTATGGACGTATCCGCATTTTTTCAGCCCCCCGAAATTCTGACAGCCAGGCGTGCGCTGTGCATTCAGCCGCATCCGGACGACAACGAGATCGGCATGGGCGGCACGGTGGCCGCGCTCGCCGCGCGCGGCTGCGAGGTACATTATCTCACAGTGACGAACGGGGACCTCGGCCAGCCTGCCGAGCCGATGGATCCTGCGGCGCTTGCCGATCTGCGTCGTGAGGAGACGGTTGCCGCCGGACGAGCGCTCGGCGTGAAGGAGTTTCATTTCTTCGGCGAGCCGGACGGCTCTCTGGAGAGTGTGCCCGCGCTGGCAGGAAAGATTGCCGAGCTCATTCGGTCGGTGCAGCCGGACGTTGTTTTCTGCCCGGATCCATGGGCGCGCTACGAGGCCCATTTCGACCATGTGACGACGGGCCGCGCGGCGGCGCAGGCTTTCCTTTCCGCTCCGCTCGCGCAGTACCCGCGCGGTACGCAGACGGCCCCGTGGCAGCCTTCTGCCATCGGTTTCTATTTTACGCAGGAGCCGAATGTTGTCGTCGACGTGACCGATACCTTCGAGATGAAGTTTACCGCCATGGCGCTGCACCGTTCCCAACTGAGCGAGGAGCTGCTCGCCCTGTACCGCGTGTATTTCACGATGCAGGGGCAGCAGCGTGCGCAGGGAAGAGGCTTCGCCCTCGGAGAGGGACTCAAGGTGCTTTCGCCGCTGCATCTGCACTGCTTCACCGAAGCGCCGATCATCGGCATGCGGCCATAAAGAAAAGGGAAACGCCGTGCGGCGTTTCCCTTTTCTTTATCCTGGTTTCCTTGCCAGATACAGCACATGCGTGTCGAGAAAAACGATCCGGTTCCCCGCGTTGAGCACAGCTTGCCGCAGACCGTCAAAAAAGCGGTTTTTATATGGCTCGGAAATCACCAGATGGTCGCAGTGCGTCCCGCAGTAGGCGGCGTATTCGTCCGCGGTCAGCGTGCGGCTGGTCTGGTATTCACGCTGCTCGAAGTCTGTGTAGCCGTACTGCATGGCGTTCTCATAGCGGAAGGAGCCGTGTGTATAGGGCGTCTCAGGCTTGAAATACGCGCCGTATACCTTCTGGATCTCCTGATACAGCGCCTCGTTCGGCGTTCGGTAGTCGCCGCGCGTCAGCATCATAGCCAGCGTCCCGCCGGGCCGGAGCAGAGAGAAGGTCTTCGCGAACGCGATCTCTTCCGGGATCCACTGGATGGTCGCGGCGGAGTAGATGAGGTCGAAGCGCTGTTCTCCGAAATCGTGTGTGATGAAGTCGTCGTTCACCAGATGAAAGTTTGGCTCTGTGCGGTACTTCTGCCGCAGCTTCGCGGCCAGATGTTCGCCGAGCTCGATCGCGTGATATGAGCAGCCTGTGCGCAGGATCGGTTCGGTGGCCTGTCCTGTCCCCGGCCCAAGCTCGAGAACGACGCTTTTCGGCTTGACGTTTGCCGCCGCGATCAGCTCACGAAACAGCTCCGGGCAGTACCGTGTGCGGTACCGGTCAAATTCCTCGGGAATGGTGTCAAAGATTTTGCGGAACTCCATAATCGTTCTCCTTTCTCGCGTCCTGTGTCCAGTTTTTATTTTTTTCTCGCCGCTTGCGGCCGAAGCGAAGTCCGTTTCATTGCTGTCATCCATGGTCACAGCCGCTCCAGCTTCACTCGGAACGAGATCATCCGCGGCGTTTCCATAGCGTCAAACTGAATGATATGCGCCCCCTTGTCCCGGTCCTCGCCGAGGATCGTCCCTTCTCCAAAGAGAAAATGGCGAACCCTTTGTCCCACAGGCAGGGAAAGGGACGCCTCGTCCTCCGGCAGAAGGCGCAGACTTGCTTCGATGGCTTCCCGCGCCTCTTCCAGCAGCCCTGCATCCGGCGGCTGTACAAATTCGAGCAGATGGGGGTCAATATCGAGAAGAAAGCGCGAGGGGTAGCGCGGAGAGCCGTCGAAGTTCCTCCCGTCCGCTTCGGAGAGGAAAAGCCCTTTTTTCGCTCGCGTCAGCGCTACGAAGGCGAGACGCCGTTCCTCCTCCATGGCCGTCAGAGAGCGTACCTTCCGCGAGGGGAAAACGCCCTCGTTCATCCCGCAGAGAAAGACGTAGGGAAATTCGAGCCCCTTGGCCGCGTGAACCGTCATCAGCCGCATCCGATCGCCCGGATCGCCTGTGTCGGCGTTCGTGAAGAGAGCAATATGATTCAGATAATGCGGCAGTGTGACTTCCTCGCCGCAGGTTGTCTCATACTCGTACACGGATTGCTTGAGCTCCGCGAGATTGTCGAGGCGCTCCTGGCTGCCCTCCGTGCGCAGCATCGTCTCGTAGCCGCTCTCGTCGAGGACAGCGGCCAGCAGCTCAGAGACAGGCCGCTCCTCCGTACTGCGGGAGAAGTCCTCGATCAAAGCGGCAAAGCGCTGTGCCCCCGTTCCCTTGAAGATAGGATCGTCCAGGTTTTCCGTGAGCGCCTGCCAGAGGGAGCAGCCCTTTTCCTCCGCTTTTTCCTGCAGGAATGCCATGCGCCGTTTGCCGAGATTCCGTTTTGGCACGTTTGCAATGCGCCGGAAGGAAAGATCGTCACGGTACGCAATCAGGCGCAGGTAGGACAGTGCGTCCTTGATCTCCATCCGGTCGAAAAACTGCACACCGCTGTAGATGGTGTACGGCAGCTTCGCTTCGATCAGTGCTTCCTCGAGCGCGCGGGTCACATAGTGGGCGCGGTAGAGCACGGCGATCTCGCGATAGGGGACGCCTCGCTTGTGCAGCTCCTGCACCGTGTCCGCAAGATATTTCGCCTCCGCAGCCTGGTTGTCCGCGAAACAGCAGCGCACTGGTTCGCCGGAGGGTAGGGTCGGCAGCAGCGATTTTTTAACCCGCAGTCTGTTTTTGTCGATGAGGGAGTTGGCCGCTGCGAGAATCTCCGGGGTCGAGCGGTAGTTTTCCGTCATCAGAATAGTTTTCACGTTCGGAAAAGCCTTATCAAAGTCGAGCAGATACCTCACGCTCGCGCCGCGCCAGGTGTAGATGGTCTGGTCGGGATCGCCGACGATGAAAAGGTTCTTATGGTAGCCGCACAGCACCTCCATCAGTTGGTACTGCAGCCCATCGATGTCCTGAAACTCGTCGATCATGATGTACTCGAGCCGCTGCTGCCACTTGAGCCTCAGTTCGGGAAACTCCTCAAAAATGTAGAGTGAGAACTTGATGAGGTCATTGTAGTCAAGGCCGAAGCATTTCTTCTGTTGGTACAGATAGCCGAAGAAGATAATATCCTCGGCAGAGGAGGCCTGCTCGTATTTCTCTCGGAGAATATCCAGCGGCAGCGCGATAAGGTCGCGGTAATAATCCGGACGCTTGCTCAGCTTCTGGATTTCAATCATGTCTCTGGCATTGGCGAAAGTCATATCGCGCAGTGTGAGGCCGCGCTCCTCATAAATGATTTGCAGCATTGCGTCGATGTCGCCGTTGTCGAGGACGAGAAAGCTCTTGGGGTACTGTACGGCGTGACTGTCCTCCTGCAGTATTGAGACACAGAAGCCGTGGAAGGTGTTGATGTAGCCGGTGTCGTTGTCTCCTGTCAGCCGCCGGATGCGCTGGCGCATCTCGTTCGCAGACTTGTTCGTGAAGGTGACGCACAGAATATTCCCCGGCAGAATACCGAGCTCGTTAACGAGAAACGCGAAGCGGTGCGAGAGAGCCCGCGTTTTTCCCGACCCGGCCCCGGCAATCACGCGTACGAAGTCCTCCGTCGCGGTAACGGCTTCCCGCTGGGCGTCGTTGAGTCCCTGCAGCAAATCCACACAAAGCCCCTCCTGTCAAGAACGTTGGTTTCTTTATTATACCACGCCTGCGGCGGGCGTGTACAAGCGGGAAAGAAAACGGGCGTGGTTTTCTTCGGAATATACAGGGATACGGCACAGAATGCGCCGAAATAGCTTCCTCGCTTTCGCTTGACAAGCACAGCCGGTTTCGATACCATGAATACAAATGCTTAAAAAAGGGGGAGCGGTCGTGACGACTATTGCCGTTGTGGAGGACGATCAGCCCATCGGAAATCTGCTGGAGGAGGTCCTTGAAAAGGAAGGTTACCGTGTGCTCCGTGCCTGGTCCGGAACGGAGGCGCTGTTCCTGCTGGAGAGGGAACGGCCCGATCTGGTTTTGTTGGATCTGATGCTGCCCGGTCTTTCGGGAGAACAGGTGCTCGGAAAGCTGCATGGCATTCCGGTGATTGTGGTCAGCGCCAAAACGGGGGTAGACGACAAGGTAAATGCGCTGCTGGGAGGCGCGGCAGATTATCTGACCAAGCCCTTTGAAATCCGGGAGCTGCTTGCTCGGATCCAGCTGCGTTTGAAAAGCGCGTCTCCGGATGCGGCTCCCGTTTACCGCTCCGGCGATTTACAGCTCGACACACTGTCCCGTGCGGTTACAGCGGGAGGCGTTCCCGTCCATCTGACGAAAACAGAATACGCTGTTTTGAAGCTTCTGCTGCAGAATCCGCATCAGGCCGTGGCAAAGTCGGTGATTCTCGACCGCATTGCCGCCGACACGCCGGATTGCACTGAGGGTTCGCTCAAGCAGCATGTAAGCAATCTGAGAAAAAAGCTCCGCGAGGCAGGAGGAAAAGAATATGTGGAGGCCGTGTGGGGGATTGGCTTCCGGCTGGCGGAGTAAAATCTTGACGAAATCTTTACCCTTTTCTTGACCGGCTTCTGGAAACGGACGGCGTATGCTGATTCCAACAAGAAAAGGAGGTTCTGAAAATGATGGAAACTGTTTTGGAAACGACGCAGCTGTGCAAAAGCTACCGACGTTTCCGGGCGCTTGACGGCGTGACCATGCGTGTGCCCAAGGGAGCGATTTACGGCCTTGTGGGACGAAACGGAGCGGGAAAAACGACGCTTATTCGGGTTGTCTGCGGCCTGCAGGAACCGACCGCGGGCGGATATTCGCTTTACGGGAGGCACTGGGGAGAGCGCGGTCTTTCCCGTGCCCGGCGGCGTATGGGCGCAGTGGTGGAAACGCCGTCCTTTTACGGGGATTTTTCCGCCATGGACAATCTCAAAATACAGGCCCGTGTGCTGGGACTGCCGAAGGAGGATTTTCTTCCCGACTTGCTTGAGCTTGTCGGACTGGAAGAAACGGGAAACAAAAAGGCGAGAAATTTTTCGCTCGGAATGCGGCAGAGGCTCGGCATTGCCGTTGCGCTGTGCGGCGATCCTGATTTTCTCGTGCTTGACGAGCCGACAAACGGTCTGGATCCGCAGGGGATCGTGGAGATGCGCGAGCTGCTTTTGAAGCTGAACCGAGAACGCGGCATCACCTTGCTGATTTCCAGCCATATTCTCGATGAGCTCTCCCGCCTCGCTACCTGTTATGGCTTTCTTGACAGAGGGCGCATGCTGCGGGAAATCACTGCCGCTCAGCTGGAAGCGTCCTGCCGCAAGTGTGTGCGTGTCCGTGTGACAGATGTCCCGGCGCTTATGCGCGTGCTCGACGACCGCAGGCTGGACTATGCGGAGACGGAGGACGGGCAGGTGGACATTTACGGCAAGGTGGAGCTGACAGATCTGGCGATGGCTCTCCTTGAAACGGGATGCCGGCTGCTTTCCTCTTCAGAACGGGACGAAAGCCTCGAGAGCTACTATATCAATCTGGTGGGAGGCGAGGAACATGTGTAACTTGCTTTCGGCGGAGCTGTTCCGCCTCCTGCGTTCCAAATTTCTCGGGCTGACGGCGGTAGCTGTCGTCGGGTTTATGGGTGTTTTTCTTATTTCGACGAGGGAGCAGACGCTCCGATATGGGCAGGGACTGGACAGCAAGCTGTTCTATGTATTTCTGTTGGCTGATTTGTTCTGCGCCGTGTTCTGCAGCCTGCATCTTGGACAGGAGTATGGAGAGGGCGCTATTCGCAACAAGCTGATGGCAGGCCATTCCAGAAATAGCGTTTATCTCACAGGGCTGCTTTGCAGTATCGTCGGATCGCTGTTTCTTGTTTTCGCTGCCTGTTTCGGCGCGCTTGCGTTTGGCCTGCCGCTGATCGGAGGGTTTGAGCTCACGGCGCGGGCCATCGCTCTTCATCTGCTGTGCGGTGTGGGCGTTACGGTGGTGTATGCCTCCGTTTACACTCTGCTCTCGCTTCTGATTTCGAGCCGCGCGCTGTCGGTGGCGGCCTGCCTGCTGACCTCCATTGTACTGATGTCCTTCAGTCAGAAAATCTTCAGTGCCCTGGAGCAGCCGGAACATATTCTTTCTCAGTATGTGTTCACGGAGAATGGGGCTACTCTGCTGGAGAACGCGGGCGAGGGGCCTTTGAATCCGGATTATGTGGACGGCGTACAGCGCATAGTTTTTCAGTTCATCAACGACCTGCTTCCTACCGGTCAGGCGTTCCAAATAGCCAACCTGTCCGTTGAGCGGCCCTGGCTGCTGCTCGGTTGTTCTCTGGCCCTTGTTCTGCTTACAACGGGACTTGGCTTGTTCCTGTTCCGGAAAAAAGACGTGAAATAGGAGGAGTATGGATGATTGCCGCTGCGTGGATCGCTGTTGCCCTGCTTCTGTGCGCTGTGGCCGCCCTGGGCGTCAAGGTGATTCTTTTGCGCAGGGGAGCGCGTGAGCTGCGCGAAGGTTTGCACGAGCGTCTCACAGAGGAGACCAATACGCTGCTCACAATTTCCACCCGGGACGGCGAGCTGCGTCGTCTGGCGGATGCGCTCAACAGCGAACTGCGCAAGCTCCGCAGTGAACGCCTCCGGTACCAGCGGGGAGATCGCGAGCTGCGGGAGGCGGTGGCCGGCATCTCCCATGATCTGCGCACGCCGCTGACCGCGATGATCGGTTATCTTGAGCTGCTGCAGGCGCTGCCTCTTTCTTCTGACGCCCGGCGGTATACTGCACATCTGGAGGAACGGACACGAGCCATGAAGCGTCTGACGCAGGAGCTCCTTGCCTATTCAGCGGCGGCCTCTGTTCCCGCTCTGCGGCTTCAGTCCGTCGATCTGCGCCGTGCGCTTGAGGAGACGCTGCTTGCCTTTTACGGGGCGTTCGAAAGCCGCGGCATTACCCCGCAGCTTCACTTGACGGAGCGGCGGGTAGAGAGACAACTGGACCCGGACGCGCTGAGCCGTGTGCTGGGAAATATCCTGACAAACGCGCTGCGGCACGGGGAGGGGGATCTTTTTGTCTCACTCGAAGAAAACGGCACAATGACCTTCTCAAATACGGCTTCAGGGCTGGATTCTGTGTCTGTGGGGAGGCTTTTCGATCGGTTCTATACCGTGGAATCGGGAAGAGGCTCAAGCGGCCTCGGTTTGTCCATAGCGAAGCTGCTGACGGAGCAGATGGGTGGAAAAATCCATGCTTCTTTTTCTGAGGGACGTCTCACCGTGACGCTCCTGTTTGGAGAAAAAAATTGCCCCGTCGGAGACACGGCCTAAACAAATGAAATAAAGGGAGCTCTGTCTGCAATTCCGCAGCAGCGCTCCCTTTTTGCTTGAGCCGGGAGGGTCCGGCGCTGCCGCAATTTCTGACCTTTCCCGCTGCAGCGTACCTGAGAGGGGACTGCTGTACTTATTTGTGATTAGAGGTGTTCGGTACGGACTCCTGCATTTTGGGAAGTTCCTCGCTTCGAAAAGAAACCGGTATTATCTCTGCTTTCCTCCCCAGGAGCTTGTTCGAAGAAGCATAAGGATTATTTTCTCCTGATAAACAGGTTCTGAATGCAGAAACATTTTTTCACAACCAGCTTGACAAGCTGATTTTTGTTTGATATATTAGAAATAGAATAATTCTAATTTTTAAACGTTGTTTTATTAGAACGCTTTGAAATACAGAGATAAGAAAAACAATCGGGAAACATTTGCCGCCGGATCGGCTGCGTTATCGCAGAATTGGGAGCACAGCGGCAAAAGGAAAGGTTTGTTCAGGCGGGAAAGGACTCGAAGCAGTTGGATATCCTGAACGCAGCGCCCAGACAAACACCCTGCTTTGGTTCGCACAAGCTTTACGGCTTGTATCCAATATCACAGCCTTTGCAGTTTTTGACGCGGACTTTTGATCGGAGCGGAAACACTTTGCTGTATGCAGGCGGCGTGACGAAATGAAACGCCATACTGTACATCAATTGGATTCCGGCGATGTTAGCATCCGCAAAGAACTGGATACGGCTGACAAAAACAAAAGGAGGAGAAGAAATGAGAAGTATCACAACATTGGATCTGCAGTACGCTCATCGTTTTTACGGCTTCAAAGGGGAAGCCCAATACCTTCACGGTCATACTGGCGTGTTGACTCTCGAAGTGGAGGATACCGTCAATCCCGGTGTCAACATGGTATTTCCCTGCAATGAAATTCAGAAAACGGCTTGGTCTGTGCTGAAAAACTTTGATCATGCCCTGATCCTGCGGGAAGATGATCCGCTTCTTCCTGCGATTCTCAAGGTATACGAAGAGCAGGGGATCCGCGACGGCGCTCCGCAGAATCAGATGAAGGGTCCTGCCTTCCGGACGGAGCTTGCCACGGCCTATCCCGAATGCCGCCTTGTCGTCACGAAGGAAACCATGACGGTGGAAGGTATGATCAAGATTGTCTATGATTTGCTCAAGGACAAGCTCAACATTGCGAAGATTACCTTTACGAGCGGTGTGAACGCAGCTTCGGCGGAGTTTACCACTCAAAATAAGATCGATCGCTGTCCGTTGTGCGGCATTGCCCTGAACGAAAACGGCGTTTGCCCGAAGTGTGGTTATCGGAAGCCCTGACAAATTTCGGCAGCATAGCAGTCCGGTTAAAAACAGCGCATAAAAGATATCCCCTGATGCAGTTATTTGATTAAATCCGATAAAAACGGACAGCGACAAAACCCCCTGATGTAGGAATGATAGGCTCCCTTTCTGTTTGACAGTATTTTTGTTTTTCACTGTCTCTTATAAGGGAAGAATATCAGTTGTCCCGCATCAGGGGGTATCTTTGTGTTATTTTATGATTGTTTCGTTTTATATTTTAAGGGGGCTTTCCGTAAATTTGCTTTACTTTTTTTCCACGGGAATCCAAATTTCACAGTAGTAGCTCTGATCCTGAGCGCCGTTTTCAAACTTACTGGCGTCGCTGTACATTTCCACATTGATGCCGGCTGCGATTTTATAGTCAGGATTTGTGGGAAGCCAATGAGAAAAGATTTGTTGGTTCAGTCCCTGGAGGGCCTCGGGCATTTTCCCGGTGCAGGGGAACACAGCCCAAGTGTGGGCCGGAATGGTGCGGGTGGTGAAGCCGTCGGGGATCTCCGTGGCGGGATTGTAGTTGTCGGCAATGAGATATTCAAACTCATTGCCGCTCATACTTTCGTCAAGGTTGATACCGTACATCCCGCACACCACATTGCCGCCGCCTGTGCCGAAATGCTCTGCCCAGAACCGGGGAACCTGAGCGGCAGCCTCTTCATACTTGAAAGTTTTTGCCCGACAGAGCACGGTAAACGCTTCTTTTTTCATGATCCTGCAATCCATATTTTGACCACCTTCCAATGTCACTTTGATCCGAAGCGGAGCAAAGGAACGAACCGCGCCTCCGCTTTTTCGCAGTGCGGTGGGTGTGAGACTATGAAATCGGGTAAAGGCTTTGGTAAAACTGTCCGGCGAATCATAGCCGAACTCCAGCGCGATGTCGATAATTTTCCGGTCCGTCGTGAGGACCTCCAGCCCGGCGGCGGAAAGCCGGCGCTGGCGGATGTAGTCGCCCACCGTCATACCGCACAGCATGGCAAAGCCTTTTTGAAAGTAAAAGGGGGACAGGGCCGTTTGCTGTGCGATTTCCTGGATGGTCAGTTCCTCCCGGAGATGTTCCTCGATATACTGGATTGCCTGATGAATGCTTGTTACCCAATCCATGTCTGCACCGTCCTTCTGCATTCATCATAACGGAAATGCACAGCCTCTGCCCGACTTTCCGTGCTCATGTTTGTCTGATGATTTTCTCCCGGGCGTTCTCGTTTTTTCCGGAGTTCCATATTTTGTTATTCTCTTTCCGATTCGGACAGGAATTTGGCTGCGGCCAGCCGGTGAAAGACTGCCGCGAAGATGAGGCCGAATGTTACACCGAGAAAAGTATCCATAATACGAAGAGCCACTGCTCCCTGAAGGCCGTAGATCCCGGCGCCCAGCATCAGCGCACCGAAGCAGTTCATTGCTGTTTTGTACCGGTAATCCGTGCAAAAGCCCAGGCGAATCCCTCCCAACGGACCCATCAACGGGTGAAAAGCTTCGGGAGTGGCCAGATAAATCACAAAAAAAGCGAAGGATCCGGCAACAGCGCCGACGATCCGATGCCGGAAGCGGACAAGTGTACTGCCGGAATATGGGTACTCCGACAGCAGCGATGCACAGGCAAATCCCATCCACATAAACCGTTCCACCCCAAACACCGGATTCCCGGTCAGGTAAATATAAGCAAAGCTGTATAAACCGCCGTTTTCCATCTCGGGACGTTGCGTGGTCATGTACAGCAAGGCAAAAAAAGCCGCGAAGTGGAGTGGAATCAGAAAAAACGGCGGCAGCAAGGCGGCAGCGCTGGGAGCCAGCACCAAAATGGCCAGTACCGCCGCAAGAGCAGCAAGAGAGTCGCGGATACAGTATTCAAAATTCACAAAGCGGATCCCCAGCATCATACAGAACAACGCGACTGCCAGCGGGGCATTGTCGGAGCCAAATATGCCGGACAGCAGGCTGATAAACACAATCGCAAAGCCCACGATCAGTACCGAGCGTACTGCCATTGCGGTCCAATAATAAGCCTTGTGATGTTTTGTATCGCAGGAGGCAATCATTCGTTTTAAAACGGAAGGATCCATCTGCAGCGCGTCATAAAATTTCATGGTCACGGTTTGTTTCCTGTCCTTTCTCAATTTGTGCGGCAACCTTGTCCGCATAATACATAAATGCTTCAAAGTCTTTGCCTGTGCTGCGCCACAGATCGTAAAAGGGCTGCAAAATGCTTTCATATCCCTTCTTTAGTTCGGCAAGACCCGTTTCTGTGATAAACAGCTGATAGCTTCGTTCATCCGACGTCTGGCGCTGTTTTCGTATGCATTTTTTTTCATAAAGGGTTTTGAGACAGCGGCTGACCGCTTCTTTTTTCATCCCGCTGCCCTGGCTGAGCAAAGCGGGAGTGTTTTTTTCAGGCTGCAGATACAGACGGGCCAGAAGTTCGCATTCGCTGGCGGTCAGTATGGATTTGCGCACAGGAAGCAGGGAGCGTATGATTTTCTGCATTTGCTGCTGGTAGTGCATCATATCTGTCCATTCCACTGCAAACGCCTCCTCTTGTATGTAGTTAACATAGTTAATTATATATGCGCAAATTTTTTATGTCAAGAGCTTCCGGATAAAATGTATTTAAAGATCATCGGACTGTCTTGAATACAATGGGAATAGGGCAGCTTCCTCCCGTTTTTACGCACGAAAGGAACAGGAGTTAGTTATACGAAATTTGCATGGCCAACGATAAAGAATAGGTATTTTACATGGGGCAGAAGTGGCGCTATACTGGAAACAGAATAAATTCTCTTCATAAGAAAGAAAAAACGTGAAAAGAGAGTTGGCCCAATATCCGAAATCCGGCTCCATTTTCTTTTTGGAGGAGACGATCTCACTTTGCCTGTTAACAAAGATGGAGAGGAGAGAAAATCATGAGAAAAAGACAGAAGACAGCCTGCAAGGCAGTATTGGTCATAGCGGCCTGTGCCGCTTTGCTGGCAGGATGCGGTGATGCTGCCGTGTCCGGAGGAGACGGTTCTGTTGCCGTGTCCCAGGGTGCGGTACAAGATACGAATTCTGTTGCGACCGGAGCTTATCCCAATGATGTCAAACCGATGAGTAACGGGAAAAAAGCCCGTTTCATGGTGAACGGTGAGGAAGTCGTGCTTCTTCTGTACCAGAACTCAGCAGCCGATGCTTTGCTGGAGAGAACGCCGTTGGAGCTTTCCTTTTTTGAAGCGTCTGAGGGGGAGCTGCAAACGGACCAGCTGGAAGAACCTTTGTCTCTGGGAAAGGAGCAGCCCGGATATGATCCGATTGCCGGAGAAGCTGTCCTCTATGCGAAATGGGAAAATCTTGTTATCTTCACCGAGGATATGCCCTATTCAGAAGATGTGGTGCCGATTGGGGTGATCATAAGCGGTTTGGATGTGATTTCCAATCAAACGGAGGATTTTACCGCTATCCTGGAACAAGTGACAGAGGAATAGAACTTGGAAAAGACACCAGAGGCTTGGAAATTTTGCAGGCTCAGGTGGGAAGCCAACGGGTGGAGGAGCCCCTTGACCGATCTGAAAAGAGGAGAAAACAGAATGCAATATACGAGATTAGGAAAATCAGAGCTGACAGTTTCCCGTATCTGTATGGGGTGCATGGGCTTTGGAGATGCTCAAAGCGGTCAGCACAGCTGGACGCTGGATGAAGAGCACTCGAGAGAAATCATTCGTTATGGATTGGAAAAGGGAATTAACTTTTTTGATACGGCGCTTTCCTATCAGAGCGGCACGAGCGAGCAGTATGTGGGACGTGCTCTGCGTGATTTGGCCAGGCGTGAGGAGGTAGTTGTAGCGACAAAGTTTTTGCCCCGAACGCAGGAGGAGATTCACGCCGGAATTTCCGGACAACGCCATATAGAGCAGGCGGTTAATACCAGCCTGAAGAATCTGGGCCTTGACTATGTGGATCTGTATATTTACCATATGTGGGATTATCAGACGCCGCTTTACGATGTCATGGATGGTTTGAACCGGATGGTAAAAGCCGGTAAGATTCGATATATCGGGATTTCCAATTGCTTTGCTTATCAGTTGGCCAAAGCCAATGCGCTGGCAGAGCGTGAAGGTTTTGCCCGATTTATTTCCGTGCAAGGACATTACAATCTGATTTTCCGGGAGGAAGAACGGGAGATGGCGAAACTTTGCCGGGAGGACAACATTGCGATGACACCATACAGCGCACTGGCTGGCGGCCGTCTTTCCAAACTCCCCGGAGAAACTTCCAAACGTCTTGAGGAAGACAGTTACGCAAAGCTCAAGTATGACGGCTCGGCAGCACAGGATGCGGTGATCATCAGGCGTGCAGCAGAACTGGCGCAAAAGCGCGGCGTATCGATGACAGAAATTTCGTTGGCGTGGCTGCTGACCAAAGTAACGTCGCCGGTTGTGGGCGCGACAAAACGGCATCATGTGGAAGGTGCGGTAAAAGCTACAGAGCTGACGCTGACGCAGGAAGAGCTGCGTTATCTGGAAGAAGCCTATGTTCCGCATGCTCTGGTGGGCGTGATGGCGCAGAATACTCCGGAGTCTGCCGAGGAGGCTCATGTTTGGTCTGTGGGAAGCCAGGGAATAGAAACCTGATTGTGGTAATTCTTTGGAGCCATTCTGATACATTTGGTTCATCAGCGCGGCTTTATGGCAGAACTGGACATTCAAGAATAATAGTTTTAGATGATTTGGAAAGAAAAAGCATATTGAGTCACAGCGGGTTATGAAGGAGTATTGTGTGTCAGGAAGAAGGAAACAGGCTGGCATCTTTTTACCTCAAACTGGTTGTTTGCAGTTGCGATGTCCACAAAAAACAACAATGACTCAAAAAAGATGACGCCATTGAAAACTTGGTGGCGTCATCCTTTTTTATTTGAGTCCTTATCACAGCAGACCCAAAAGATATCTTTATTTATGCTGCAAAAGAATCTGATAAGCTGCAATTACAACCGTTATTCTGTCTGATAATCATTCATACAATTTTGCGGTGTCAAGATATGAGTATCGCTGCTGCATGGTTACGCAGATCCACAAAACTCAGAGTTGAATTTTGAGTTGGATTTTATTTTATACCTCTACAACCAGAATTCCGCTTTTTCCCACAGGCAGTTCAGCTTCTATTCTGCCATTCTTAAAATATATTGCTGCACTGGTGGTGCATACTTTTGCATTCAGATCAACGTAAGTTGGATCTACAAACAGCACACAATTACCGCAAAGTGCCGCTTGCTTTGCATATTCAAATTTAGCCTTACTATTCCATTCATCGACCTCATAACCACAGCAGACCGGCCACAGTATCACATCGGCATGCAAGGCTTTGATTTCTTCCGGTTTTCCCTCTGTCCAAAGATCTCCACACAAACCTATAGCAAACCGTTTGTCTTTATAGGAAAATGCTTGAAAGGTATCTCCCTCACAATAATGATTATCAGTCAGCCAATAGTATTTCCATCCCTGACTGACCCGATGAAAATTATGAATGATTGTTCCGGCAGAGTCAATGACAATTTGACTGCTATAAAGCGAATCCATAACCTTTTCAATGTATCCAAATGATACTGCTATCCCATATTCTTTCGCAGCTTCCCGCATTCGGCAAATAGGGGCATCGGTCAGGGAAACCGCCATATGTTTGTCCGTTTCATAATCCCAGCAGAGGCTGTTAAATCCCTGCAAAACTGCTTCTCCAAAAAGAACCATATCTGCACGTCCGCTGCAGTCCCGCATTGCCTCAAGCATGGAGCACATATTGAAATAAATATCTTTATCTATTACTTTGGCAGATGCCAATGCAATTTTCATTGTTATGCCTCACTTTTTTCATCTGAATAAAACTATTCCAGCCAATCTTGGGTATTACTTGAATCCAAAATAGTATGTGATATTCACGCTGGAAAAAGATCTGGAGTGTATTCTGCTCCCGGTTTAATCTGAGCGGCGTCAATAGAATAGATATCGCCTCAATCGTGAGCGGCGACGAAATAGCACCCGTTCCGGCCGTGAGCAGCAAAGCAAAAAAGCTGAGTACAGGACGCGAAGTGCGTCCAGGCTCAGCCTGGTGAGTGGCAGCGAAATAGATACCAGCCAAGACGCGAGTGCTGCGGCAAAATAAAAAACTGAGTCTGGAACGCAGAGCGCATCCAAACTCAGTTTGGTGCCGGTGGTGGGACTCGAACCCACACGATGTCGCCATCAACGGATTTTGAGTCCGTCACGTCTGCCAATTCCATCACACCGGCGAGGTAACGAAAATTATTATATCTGATCAGAGACAAAATTGCAAGATTTTTTTGATCTGTGATGTGACTCCTGTTTGCGTGTCAGAGCTCGAATGGAAGATGATATACGCCATATGCACCGGAACCTGATTATATTTCTTTGCCGACGAAGCCGTCATGCGGTTTCTGCCTGTTCGGGAACAGAGGCCCGCTGCAGACGCTGCTCTGCAGGAACAATGCTTCTTTCATAATTCTGAATTTTGTAATTGAGGCGGTCAAGAGACTCCTGCATGGCCTGCATGCGGCGCAGCAGCTGGTTGCGCTGCTCGATCAACAGAGCCTTGCGCGCTCCGATGGTTGAATCTCCCTGCTGAAAGAGAGCCACGTACTCGATCAGAGCCTCAATTTGCACCCCGGCCTGCCGCATACATTTCATCAGTTCAATCCAGTTGCAGGATTCCTCGCCGTAATCGCGGATGCCGCTTTTGTTGCGGGGAACGGGAGGGATTAAGCCAATCCGCTCATAATAACGCAGAGTGTCCGGCGAGATATCATACTTCCTGCTGACTTCGGCGATGGTCATGCATGACAGCCTCCTTTGCAAGTTCCTTGTACTTCTTTATAGTATACTCCAGTTTCGGTGGAAGCGCAAAAGGTTTTTGTAGTTCCCGGTGTTTGTTTTCGGGCTGTCTGAGACACCGCGCTTCTCCGTTAGGGTTATCCCCTTTCCGCGTTCAGCCTTTCTGGTGTATTTCGAAAAAGCATAGATACGCCAAATCAAAAGCGGGCTGCCGCAGCGCATTTGCGCACGGCAGCCCGCTGAGCGGACGAAAACAGAAGACAGGAAGCATTATTCCGCAGTAATATGCCAGATCTCCTCGGCGTACTGGCGGATGGTGCGGTCGCTTGAGAACTCGCCGGCATTGGCAATGTTCATCAGACACTTGCGGGCAAACTCGTCACGATTTGCATAGTCGTGGTTTGCTTTGAGGCGGGCTTCACAGTAGGGCAGGAAGTCGAGCAGCAGAAAGTAGTGATCCGGCTGATGCCAGCTTGCGCCTTTAAGGAGAGCGTCGTACAGCTCACGGAACATGCCCGTGCCGCTGTCACTGACGGTTCCGTCAATCAGGGTGTCGACGACACGCTTGATGCGCGGCTCGCTCTCATAGAGCTTGCGGGGATCGTAGGAAGCTTTCGCGGCGTTGATCTCCTCAACCGTTGCACCGAAGATATAGTTGTTCTCGCGGCCTGCACGATCGACAATTTCAATATTGGCTCCGTCAAGCGTGCCGAGCGTAACAGCACCGTTGAGCATGAACTTCATGTTGGAGGTACCGCTTGCCTCGGTGCCGGCGGTGGAGATCTGCTCGGAGACGTCGGCGGCAGGGATCAGTTTCTCCGCATAGGAAACATTGTAGTCCTGCACGAAGATGACCTGCATTTTACGGTTGACCTCATCGTCGTAGTTGACCAGGTTGGCGACCTCGTTAATGAACTTGATAATTCCCTTGGCGCGGTAGTAACCGGGAGCCGCCTTTGCGCCAAAGAGGAAGGTGGTGGGGTAGAAATCCTTAATGCGGCCGTCCTTGAGGCCGAAATAGATGTCAAGGATCGAGAACGCGTTCAGCAGCTGGCGCTTGTACTCGTGCAGGCGCTTAACCTGAATATCGAAGAGAAAATCCGTGTTCAGGCCGAAGTGATCATGCTTCCACATATAAGCGGCGAGCTGGTTCTTCTTCTCCTTCTTGATGGCCTGCAGCTGGCGCAGGGAGTTGACGTCGTTGGCATACTTCTCAAGCCCCTTGAGATCGGTCAGCTCCGTCATCCAGCCCTTGCCAACACGCTCGGTGGCAAAAGCAGCAAGCTCGCGGTTGCACAGGGCGAGCCAACGGCGCTGAGTGATGCCGTTCGTCTTGTTGTTGAAGCGCTCCGGATAGAGGCGGTACCACTCCGGCAGGGCGTCGTTCTTGATGATCTCCGTGTGAATTTTTGCCACGCCGTTCGTGGAATGGGAGGCATAGATTGCCAGGCGCGCCATATGAATGCGTCCGTCGCAGATAATTTGATAAATCTTCTGGTCTTCGCCGCGCACGCCTTTTGCGTCGAGATCGCGGCGCAAACGGTTCTGCAGCATCACGACGTAGGGGTATACCTCCGGCAGGACGGAGCGGAACAGGGAAACGTCCCATTTCTCAAGCGCTTCAGCCATGATGGTGTGGTTTGTGTAGGCGAAGGTATCGCAGGCGATGGCAAAGGCCTCGTCAAAGGACAGGCCGCAGCCGCCGCACAGAAGACGCAGAAGCTCAGGAATTGCCACTACCGGATGCGTGTCGTTAAGCTGAACGGCATACTCGGAGGAGAACTTGGAGAAATCCTCGCCGTGGCGGGCCTGATAACGGGCCAGCAGCGTCTGCATCGTTGCGCTGGAGAAGAAATACTGCTGTTTCAGACGCAGGCGCTTGCCCTCGTCGGTGTCGTCGTTCGGATAAAGAACAGCGGTGATTCGCTCCGCCTTATTCTTTTCCTGTACAGCGTCATCGTATTTCTGATCGTTGAAAGCGCGGAAATCAAAATCATGCACAGCCTCAGCCTGCCACAGGCGGAGCGTGTTGACGCACTTACCGCCGTAGCCGATCACAGGCATATCATAAGGAACAGCCATGACCTCCTGATCGCCGAAGGAAACCTTCACGGCTTCTTCTTCGCGGCGGACGCTCCACGGGTCGCCGAAGCGCGTCCAATCGTCCGGACGCTCTCCCTGGAAGCCGTGGTCGAAGTACTGCTGGAACAGGCCGTAGCGATACCGCAGGCCAAAGCCGTCAAGCGGCAGGCTGTGCGTAGCGGCGGAATCGAGGAAGCATGCGGCCAGACGGCCCAGGCCGCCGTTGCCGAGCGCGTCGTCCTCGATCTGCTCGAAGACGGCGGCATCAATTCCATTTTTCTGCAGGTACTGATTGCATTCATCGAGGAGGCCGAGATTCAGCAGATTGTTGTAGATCAGGCGGCCTACCAGGAACTCAGCGGAAAGGTAGCATGCACGCTTCTTTTGCTGCGGTTTGTGCCAAGTCTCGGCAAGCTCCGCCATAGCGGCGCGGGAGACGGCCTCATAAAGCTCCTTGACGGGGGCGGTAGAGGGAGAGAAAAATCCCTTTTCCTGCAGATTGCGGGAAATGTTTTCAGAAAAACGACTCATAGAAAATCCTCCTGTCTGTCAATTGGTTTGCCCGGACGGGGAGTGGGACGGAAAAACCGTCTTTATTTTGTCAGGCGTCCGTACAAAGCGGTGAAATCCCGGATTCTGGCGGCGAGCTCTTCGGTGCAGCTGCCGGGAGAGACACGCCAGCGCCAGTTTTGCCCCAGAGTGGAGGGCGTGTTAATACGCGCCTCGCTTCCGAGGCCGAGGAAATCCTGCAGCGGGATGACCGCAAGAGCGGCGACGCTCTGGTAAGCGGAACGGATGTATTCCCAGTTTGCCTCAGCGGAACGGCGGATATTGAGGTATTTTTTGGAAAAACGAACATCGGCCTGCGGAGCGGTGTGCATCCAGCCGAGCATCGTGTCATTGTCATGCGTGCCGGTGTAGACGACGCAGTTGGCGTCGTAGTTGTGCGGCAGGTAATCGCTTTCCTCGCGGGAGTCAAAGGCAAACTGCAGCACCTTCATGCCGGGAGCGCCGACCTTTTTGCGAAGACTGTGTACATCCGGCGTCAGATAACCGAGATCCTCGAGAATCCACTTGGTCTTTCCCAGGCTTGCCTGAACAGCCTCGAAGAAAGCGATGCCGGGTCCCTTGCGCCATTCGCCGTGTTCTGCGGTTTTGTCTGTGGCCGGGATGGCATAGTAGCCGACAAGGCCGCGGAAATGATCGATGCGCACGATGTCATACAGACGGGCGGTGGCAGCCATGCGGCGCTTCCACCAGTCAAAGCCGGTCTGCTCCTGATAGTCCCAGCGATAAAGCGGATTGCCCCACAGCTGGCCGGTCGCGGCAAAGGCATCCGGCGGGCATCCGGCTACATCGATTGGCTTGCAGTCCTCATCCAGATAAAAAACCTCCGGCTCCGCCCATGTGTCAGCGCTGTCCATGGCGGCGTAAATCGGAATATCGCCGATGAGGCCGATCCCCTGCTTGTGAGCATAGTCGTGCAGACGCTCCCACTGTTCAAAGAATTTGAACTGGCAGAACTTCCAGAACGCGACCTCCTGTGCAAGCGGCTCAAGAGCCTCGCGCATGGCTTCGGGCTCACGGCGGCGCGTCCGGCCATTCGAGCCAACCCTTGCCGCCGAAGCTCATTTTGATCGCCATGAACTGGCTGTAGTTGTCAAGCCAGGCCTTTTCCTTTTCGCAGAAGGTGCGGTATGCGTCGGTTTCCGCATGCGCGCTGCGGGAGAAGGCAAGCTTCAGTACGGGAAAGCGCTTTTCATACAGACCGGCATAGTCGATGTCGTTTTCGCTCTCCTGCCAGCTCACATCGTCAAGTTCTTCCTGCGTAAGCAGTCCTTCCTCACGGAGGAAATCAAGATCGATGAAATACGGGTTTCCCGCGAAGGCGGAAAAACTCTGATACGGGCTGTCGCCATAGCTGGTCGGTCCCAGAGGGAGAACCTGCCAGTATTTCTGTCCGGCGTCCTTGAGAAAATCGATGAACTCATAGGCAGCCTTGCCGAAGGTTCCGATTCCATAGGGCGAGGGGAGACTGGATACGGGCATGAGGACGCCTGCGCTGCGGGGGAATACCTTTTGTTTTTTCATGAGAGTCCTCCTTAAAATGTATTTTTGAAAAACATGACCGGAACGGTCCTCAAAACCGAAAAAAGTTTTCAGAGAGCGGCGGTTCCTGTACGGAAAATATCCGGGGGCCGTCCGGAGTTCCGGTATTTTGCTGGCTGTGGAAAATCTGTTGGTTCTTTGAATTGGTGCTGTGCTTTAGACCGCATCGGACGGCGTAAGAAGCGGGATCTGCCTGACGCTTTCGCCCTCGACGATGGTGAACGGAACGGTTTCATAGACGGCTCCGTCCCGGCCGCTGATTGCCTCGAGCAGAAGCGCCATTCCGCGGGAAGCAATCTGTTCGGCGTTCTGCAGGACGGTCGTCAGCTTCGGGATGCAATACCGCGACAGCTCGATCCCGTCAAAGCCAATCACAGAAATGTTGTCCGGCGTGCGCAGGCCGCGATCGAAGATGGCACGCATGGCGCCGATTGCCATCAGGTCGCTCATGCACAGAACCGCCGTCAGCTGGGGAAAGGAATCAAGCAGCCGTCCCATTGCGCGGTAGGAGCTGGAAAGGGAAAAACGGGCTGTTTCGTACCGTCCCTGTTTTTCAAAAGACAGTCCGTGCCGCTCAAGGCACCGGCAGCAGCCGGAAAAGCGCACGCGGCTGGCATCGGAACTGGAAAGGCTGCCCCCGATCACGGCGATGTTCCGGTGGCCGTGATCAAGGAGGAATTCCATCGCGGCCTCCGCTCCCGCCGCGTCGTCAATGCAGACGCTGGAAAGGTTGGGGAAGAACATGCCTTCCGCCGAGACGGTCAGGAGGACGGAGGGAACGGTGATCTCAGAAAAGTGCTGCATGAACGCGCCGCGATTAGAGCCCAGAAAAAAGAGGCCGCAGGGATGTGTTTCCCGGCAGAACTGCAAGGCTGCCTGCAGTTCGTCTCCTTCTTCATCGAGATAAACAACAGCCGCCGTACAAGCGGCCTGTTCGATGTGCGTCTGCAGATGTTCGATGAGGCTCGCAAAAAGTGCGTTGCTCGTTCCCTTGACGATAATACCGATGGTCCGGGATTCCTGTTGCTTGAGGCGCTGCGCGTTGTTGTTGGGAGAAAAGTTGTGCAGCCGGATAAGGGCCTGCACGCGCTCCCGCGTATTGGGGCTGACGTCCGGATGTCCGCTGATCACGCGGGAAACCGTACTTACGGAGCAGCTTGCTTCGCGGGCGATGTCTTTGATGGTAATGGGGAAAACCTCCTCTCCAAAAGCATCGGAAACGATGTCGGTAACGTTTCCAGTTCGCGGTACAAAAAAAGAAACGGCATCAGGAACAATTCTGGTTTGAGTGATTGACACAACGGTTGAGAACGGTTCCGGTAACGTTTCCGGAATGCAGTTTCAGAATACCACGTTTGTTGAAAAAATGCAACAGTTTTTTTTTGATCTTTCGGTCCTTTTTTCGCAGACGCTGACGGGCGGACCGGACGGTTCCGTATCCTCCGTAAGAGGTCTGTGTTCCGCCGGAAAGGAAACGCGGTCTTTCCCCGCACAATAAACAAACGGAATGCTTCTCCGGCCGTTAAAGCCGAAAAAGCGTTCCGCTTTTTTGTTCTGCCGGTTTGCCGGCTGAAATTATCGGGTTCTGTCCGCAGTTTTGCTTTCGTCAGGCTTCGTCCTTCGGCCCGCTCGCTTTTATGGGATATTTGACCGCGTTCTTTTTCAGCTTCTCCCGCACGCAGTCTGTCAGATCGACGCCGTACTGATCCGCAAGCCCGATGGAGTAAATCAACACATCCGCGAGCTCTTCCAGAAAATGCTCGCGTTCTGTGACAAGGGCTTTTTGATCCGCCTCTTTCTGATCGCACCACTGGAAAATCTCGAGCAGCTCCGCGGCTTCGATGGAAATACTCGCCGCGAAATTCAGGGCGCTTAACCCGGTCCAGTCCCTTGCGCGGTTGAAGGAGGAGACATCTTCCTGCAGGGCGCGTACCGTTACACTGCGGTTGTCCTCCGGCAGATCGCCGGCCTCATAGGCAAATACCTCACCGTTATCCATCCGAAACGCCGCAAATTCCTCGTTTGTTACATTGTGAAAATAGGTGTGAATCACGCGCGCTATGCTGCCGTGGCAGACCAGCAGAACGCTTTTTCCACGATAACGCCTGCGAAGCTCGTCAATCAGCGGGTAAGTGCGCGCCGCGACCTGCATCATCGATTCACCGCCGCCCGGATAGGCGCAGGCGAATTGCCAGCTGTGCGCGGAGAGAGGCTTTGACCGGTAGTCCTCGCCCTCAAATTCGCCGTAACATTGCTCTATCAGGCGATCGTCCGTCTGCACAGGCAGACCGAGACGTTTTCCCACACATGCGGCGGTGTCCTGCGCTCTCCGCATGGGCGAGGCGACGATTGCGGAGATCCCAAGGCCGCTCACGCGCTCTGCAAGCGCCGCGGCCTGTTCCCAGCCTTTTTCCGTGAGAGGAACCTCCGTTCTGCCGCAGATTTTATGCTCTTTGTTCCATGTTGTCTCGCCGTGGCGGGCGACGTACAGCTTCATTTGACCGACTTCCCTTCTTTTTTCCGTTGCCCGGCCAGCCGCCGGAACAATCCCTGCGGCAGTTCAAATACCAGCAGGATGCTCAATACAATAGCTACCGCTATTTTCAGCGTCAAAAAGCCGCGCTCACCGGCCTGTGCCAGATCGTTTGTCACGATGTAGTAGGCTGTCCAATAGATACCGGCTCCCGGCACGAGAGGAAAGATGCCGGAAATCAAAAAGACGGTTACCGGGCATTTCTGCCGTATGGCGCACAGGCGGGAAAGAAAGACCACGGCCACATTGGCGAAGAAGGTGGCCACAGGGGAGGAATACCAGTTCAGAAGAACCGCGTAGCAGACCCAGCCGCAGCCGCCGATAAGACCACAGAGCGCGTAATATTTTTTTGGTACCTGAAACAGCAGCGCAAAGGCAATCGTACCGATGCACGCCGCCAAAAACTCCCAGATGATTCTCTCTGTCACAGCAGCGGCCCTCCTACCCATTGGTGCCACAGCGTCATGACGAGCCCCACGCCCATCGCGATGCAGAACGTGACGAGCAGCGCGTCAAGCATGCGCACCGCGCCGGCAATGTAGTCTTCGTCCGCCAGGTCGCGGATTGCCGTCGTAAACGCCACGCCCGGTACCAGAGGAATGATGGATCCAATGATGATTTCCCCAAGATGGTGGCCGATGCCGCATTGGTAAAGCAGGATGCCGAACAGTGTTACAAGCGCGCCGCCCGTGATGTTGGACGCAATTTTGGAAAGCCTGCCCCGCACGAGCAGAAGCAGATAGAGATACAGCAGAATGCCCGCGCCGAAGGCGACAAGGCTGTCCACGGGATCGCCGCCGAACAGAAAGCAGAAGCAGCCGCTGCCGATGCCGGAGGCGAGAATCTGATGCAGCTTCGGCTTGGGAGGCATGTCCTGGATTTCCAGCAGAAGACGGTGCGCCTCCTGCGGCGTATGCATTCCCTGAACAATCTCACGGGAGAGTTGATTGACGGCCGTCACGCGATCGAGGCGGGCGGCGCTCAGGGGAATGTGGCGTACGCTTGCAAAGTCTTTCTCCCGCTCGCTTCCGGCCGTCAGAAAGATGCCGCTGCTGAGCACAAAGGCGTTGCTTGAATCGATGCCGTATGCTTTGGCGATCCGGAAGATGGTTTCCTCTACGCGGAAAATTTCCGCTCCGCTGGCCAGCAGAATATCTCCGGCCAGGGAGGCAACCTCAAGAGCTTCCCGGTTGTCTTGCTTTTCCACTTGTCTTCCGCTCCTCAAACAAAACTGTGTATGCAGATTTTTGGCGGGATGCTACACACTGTGCAGGGGAAGAGGCTTTCCGTCCAGCACGGCGGAGGCGAGCGCATCTCCGTGATAGATGAGTTTGAGAGAAAAGAAAGGACGTTCCTGCGCAAGGAGATTCAGGAAAACGCGGTCCCCTTCCCATGAGGGGAGAGAGGGGAGATCCTCCTTTTTTATCCAGGCCAAATCGCCCTCGTCGCACACGATCTCCTCCCCGTCGAAGCGGTCGCAGGTGAACAGGTGCATATATTCCCCCTCACAGACGTCGGAGACAAAGGTGACGATGCCGCGGTACCGCCAGGAAAGCATCGTGTATCCGGTTTCCTCACGTACCTCGCGCAGGGCGCCGTCCTCAGGGCTTTCGCCCTCTTCAAGCCCGCCGCCGACTCCGATCCATTTGCCCTCGTTCATATCGTGCTCTTTCTTGGTGCGGTGCAGCATCAGATATGCGCCGTCCCGCTCCAGATAGCACAGCGTTGTGTTTCTCACAGCAGATTCCTTTCCACAGCACCCGAGGCCGCCCGCAGCACCAGATCATACGCTTCTCCGGAACCGGCAAGAACAGGGGTTTTGTTCTGGAAATCGAGTGCATGGGGCGCGACGGAAGAAATGACGCCTCCGGCTTCCTCCACGATCAGAGAAGCTGCGGCGTAATCCCAAGGAGAAAGACAGGCTTCAAAGAAGGCGTCGGCCCGCCCTGCGGCGACATTGCACAGGTCGAGGGCAGCAGAACCGCCGCGGCGCAGATCGCCGCAGGAGGCGTAAAGCTCCCGGACCACGAAGAGAGACGCTTCCATCAGCTCGCGATTGTACGGCGCGGTTCCGCAGCAGATCAGGGTTTGGTCCAGCGGGACGTGGGCAACGTGCAGCGGAGTGCCGTTGAGATGCGCGCCCATCCCGCGCACGGAGGAGAAAAGCTCGCCTGAGTAGAAATTGTACACCACACCGAGCACACAGCGGTCATTTTCCGTCAGCGCGACGGAGATGGAGGAGGCGCGCATTCCGCGCATGAAATTGGTGGTGCCGTCAATGGGATCGATCAGCCAGTTATAGCCGGGGGCAAGGACGTTTTCCTCCTGCTCCTCCGCGAAGAAATGGGCCTGGGGAAGCAGAGGGGTCAGCCGTTCCACGAGAAAATTCTGAGAGGCCAGATCGGCGCTCGTTACAAAGTTTGCGTGGCCCTCCTTGGTGTAAATTTCAGGCTGCTTCATGGCGAGGATGCGTTCGCCGTCCTCCCGTACGATGCTGCAGACCTTTTCGAGAAGCTGAGGAAGATTCATTTGGATACGACTCCTTTCAGGATAGGGAAACTTCGCCGCAGATGGGGACAGGCCTCAGTGCGAATTCTATTGGTAGCCTATCACATCAGCGGACAAAATACAAGAGCGGGGCGGACCAAGTGCCCAGCGTGCCTTCTTTCTGCCGGATGCTGCGGAACTGCGTCCGCCGGTGATTTCTTTTTTGTAAAATTTGATTGATCTTCTCCCGTTTACCGCCTATACTGAAAGAGTAAGGAGATCTTCTGCGTCCCGGCCGCCGGGATGCGGGAGAGAAGGAAAGGCAGGAGATTGTCATTGAAAAAATTTGTGATCACGATCGCCCGTGAATATGGCAGCGGCGGAAAGAGCATCGGAAAGCTGCTGGCGAAGGAGCTCGGCGTCTCCTTTTACAGCCGGGAGATTCTCCGCCTGGCCTCCGAGAAAAGCGGAATCAACGAAAGCCTGTTCGCGAATGCGGACGAGAAGCTCAAGAGTTCGCTGCTGTTCCGTACGGCGAGAGGTGCTTACAAGGGGGAGCTGATTCCGCCGGACAGCGACGATTATGTGTCGAACATCAACCTGTTCAATTTCCAGGCCAAGGTGATCCGTGAGCTGGCCGAGACGGAATCCTGCGTGATTGTCGGACGCTGCGCGGATTATATCCTCAAGGACGTGGACAATGTGCTGCGCATCTATGTGCACGCTCCGTTCGACTACTGCGTCGCCCGTGCGCAGGAGGTACATCCCGCGCTGAGCGAGGACGAGGTGAAAAAGCTGATCCGGAAAACGGATAAGCGCCGCGCCGACTATTATCAGTATTTCACGGGCCGCAACTGGAAGGATGCGGACAACTATGATCTGTGCATCAACTCCAGCCAGTTCGGTTGGAACAGCAATTCCGGATGGGAAAAGTGCGTTGCTCTGGTAAAGGCGTATTTGGAAATTATGCTTGGATGAGAGAACCACGCCGGTTCCCGGCAGAAGAGGCGGCCTGTACGGCCGCTTCTTTTCTGCCCGTGGTATCCGATCGGCGGCATGGTTTTCGATCCAGAGCGAATCGGGTGAAGCGGTGGAAGAAAGGAGATCGGTGGTTGGATGAACCGGACGGAACGTGTGGAGCTGACAGTGATGTGCGCTGTTCGAAGCGGAGACAGGCTGCTTCTGCAGAATCGGGTGAAGGACAGCTGGAGAGGCTATGTTTTCCCCGGCGGTCATGTGGAGCCGGGAGAGTCGATTGTGGAGGCTGCTGTCCGCGAGACGCGGGAGGAAACGGGACTGACGGTATTTCATCCGCGTCTGTGCGGCGTCAAGCAGTTTCCGATCGAGGGAGGGCGGTATCTTGTCTTCCTTTTTGCGGCAGACGAATTTGAGGGCGAGCTGCATGGTTCCGAAGAGGGAGAGGTTGAGTGGGTGGAACGCGGACGCATTGCGTCGCTGCCGACGGTTGACGATTTTCCGGAGCTGCTGCGCGTCTTTGACGACGAGTCGCTGACGGAATTCCAATACCTTGTGAACGGGGACGACTGGCAGGTTGTTCTCCGCTGAACCAGAGAAGGAGGAGAGGCCCATGTACCGGATTCTGATTGTCGAGGACGATCCCGGCATCGCGGAGGCGGTTGCCCGCCAGGCGGCTCTGTGGGAGCTGGAAGCGCGATGCGTGAAGGATTTCCGCAACGTGCTTGGAGAGTTTCGTGATTTCGCGCCGCATCTTGTCGTGCTCGATATCTCTCTGCCGTTCTTTAACGGCTACCACTGGTGCACGGAGATCCGCAGGCTCTCCCGCGTGCCGATTCTCTTTCTTTCCTCGGCCTCGGACAATATGAATATTGTCATGGCGATGAATCTCGGCGCGGATGATTTTATTGCAAAGCCTTTTGATTCAAGCGTGCTGATGGCAAAACTGCAGGCTCTTCTCCGCCGCGCGTACGATTTTTCACAGGCTGCCCCGGTACTGGAGTGCCGCGGGGCCGTGCTCAACACGGGAGACAACACGCTCTCGTTTGAGAGACAGGCGATCTCCCTGACAAAAAACGAGTACCGTATTCTCCTGACGCTCATGGAAAGCAGGGGGAAGGTTGTCAGCCGGGAGCGGCTGATGGAGCGCCTTTGGGAGACCGACAGCTTTGTGGACGACAATACGCTGACAGTCAACGTCAACCGCCTGCGCAAAAAGCTTGACGCCGCCGGTCTTTCGGATTTTATTGTCACCCGGTTCGGCGTCGGTTATCTTGTTCCGTAAACGGAGGGCCGCATGCAGTTCTTTTTCTCCTATCTTTATCACCGCCGCAAAGTTCTTTTGCTGCTTTTCTTCTTTCTTTTCCTTTTTGCCGTGTCGTTTTGGCTTTACCGTCTTCCGGTGGAGGCGGTGGCATATCCCGCGCTGATCTGCGCCGCGATTGGTCTGGCGGTTCTGATCCTCGGCAGTCTGCGGGCTTCGCGAAAGCACCGTCTGCTTGTCCGTCTGGCGGATTCTCTCACGGAGCTTCCAAGGGGTCTTCCGGAGCCGCGCACCCAGGACGATGAGGATTACCAGCTTCTTGTCGGCGCTCTCTGTGAGGAGCAGCGGCGTCTGAAAAGCACCATGGAGCTTCGCTATGCCGATATGATTGATTATTATACCGTGTGGGCGCATCAGATTAAAACGCCGATTGCCTCCATGAGACTGACGCTGCAGGAGGAGGACAGTGAATTCTCACGCAGGGCGGGCGAGGATCTGCTTCGGATTGAGCAGTATGTGGAAATGGTGCTGTGCTATTTGCGTCTGGATTCGGATTCCACCGACTATGTATTCCGGGAGCAGGAGCTTGATCCCATTCTGCGGCAGGCTGTCCGGCGGCTGTCCGGTCAGTTTATTCGCCGACGCATGCATCTCCAATATGAGCCGCTCGGCGTCAGGGTGCTCACGGATGAGAAATGGCTGCTTTTTGTGGTGGAGCAGGTTCTCACGAACGCCCTCAAATATACCCCGGCGGGCGGGACCATCACGATCGAGCTTGAAGAGCCGAAGACACTGTGCATTCGGGATACGGGGATCGGTATTGCGCCGGAGGATCTCCCTCGCATCTTTGAGAAGGGTTACACGGGGGTCAACGGCCGCGCCGACAAAAAGGCCAGCGGACTGGGGCTTTACCTGTGCCGCCGGATCTGCCGGGCGCTTGGCCACACCATCCGCGCCAATTCTTCGCCGGACAGCGGAACCGTCATCCGGATCGATCTCAGTTCGCATGAGCAGCACCCGGAGTGAACGGAAAATTTACACATCCTTTACATGTTTCACCTTGTTCGTCTCCGTCAATTGCGCTATGCTGTTGAGTGAGTCGCCCGGCGTCTGAAGCAGCCGCCGGGCTTTTCCATCGGGAGGAGGAACAGTCATTTGATTACAAAGGAAACCGTGAAAGCCAACGAGCAGATTACCACTTACATCCGCAAGGCGGACGAGGCTCTGGAGGCGCTTGGCTACACGGAGCACAGCTTTGCACACGTGACAAGGGCGGCGAGCTTTGCGGAGCATCTGCTGCTCGATCTCGGTTATCCGGCCCGTCTGGCCGAGCTGGCCTGGATTGCGGGCTATCTGCACGATATCGGCAATGTTATCAACCGCATTGACCATGCCCAGAGCGGAGCCGTCATGGCTTTCCGTATTCTTGATAAGATGGGGGCCGACGCCGCGGAGCTGTCTACGGTGATCAGCGCCATCGGCAATCACGACGAAAGCACGGCGTTTCCCGTCAACGAGGTGGCCGCCGCCCTGATTCTTGCCGATAAGACGGATGTGCGCCGCAGCCGTGTGCGCAATCAGGATTTTTCTCAGTTTGATATCCACGATCGCGTCAATTATGCCGTGGTGGAGGCGCATACGTACCTTACCCCCGAGAAGAATGCTCTGGTACAGGAAATGACCATCGATACGGAGCTTTCCCCCGTGATGGACTATTTTGAAATTTTTCTCGACCGTATGATGCTCTGCCGGAAGGCGGCGGAACGGCTCGGGCTGAAATTTCGCCTGAAAATTAACGGACAGAGCCTTCTCTGATCTCCAAAAAGCGAAGAAAAAACACGGTTTCAGCGGCTCGGAGAGCGGCCAAAACCGTGTTTTTTTGATCTCAATCAAAGTGCTGCGCCGTTGCCGGAAGCCGCTTGTCCCCTGCAGAGGACAGGAAAACCGGAAGGCGAACACGCGGAACGTCCATCTTCCTGTTTCAGGAACCGGCCGGAACGGAAGCCGGGGGTTCGGTTCTCAGGAGAGGAAGCCCTGGATGATGCGCTCCTCCGCTTCCTCCTGCGTCAGCCCAAGGGTGCGCAGTTTCAAAATCTGCTCGCCGGCAATTTTACCGATTGCGGCCTCGTGGATGAGGGCGGCGTCGATGCAAGCCGCTTCGAGCGAGGGGGAAGCGATGACGCTGCCGGATTCGGCGAGAATGGCATCGCACTCGGAATGGCCGGTACAGCGGTTCTTGCCGCGCAGGAAGGAATTGAATTCCTGACGGGAATTGCCGCGCGCAACGGAGCGGGAAATGAGGTCCACGCCGGAGTCTTCACCCTCGAGCGTGACATCAAAGTCGCTTCTGGCCCATTCCGTGCCCGTTGTCATCAGCCGCTCGCGGACCACGAGACGCGCGCCGGCGGCCAGCGTGGCTGTCGTTTTCCGCATGGTGCTGTCTACGCCGCTGATCTGTACGGTGTCCATTTCCAGATAGGAATTTTCCGCCATGGTAATGTCGGTTACGGGATCAATGCGCCTCGCGCCCTTGCCCTTGCCCGTGCCGATGTGCTTTTCCCGGTAGAGAACGCGCGCGCCCTTTTCCAGGAAAAAGCGATGGATGCCGTTGTGGCGGGCCTCGGTGCTCTCGTCGTTGTGCACGCCGCAGCCGGCGACGACGAGGACGTCGGCGCCCTCTCCGATATAGAAATCGTTGTAGACGAGATCGTCGATTCCGCCGTGCGTGACACAGGCCGGAATGTAGACGGTTTCGCCCTTGGTTCCGGGCAGTACATGAATCACAAGGCCCGGTCCTTCCTTTTTCGATTCAATTTTGATGTTGGCGCTCGACTGGCGGCCGGCACACTCGCCGTCCTCGCGCACGTTGTAGGCGCCCTGGAAGCTGCCGCCGAATTCGGAGACAGCGCGCAGCAGGGATTCGGTGATTTTATTCATATCCGCGCACTCTCCTTTCCGAGCGGGCAGCGGGGCGAGCGCTCATCGGCCAGCAGGGTGGGGAGAATTTCTTCTCTCGGCCCCGCGCCGCGCACATAGCCGTCCGCAATGACGACGATATCGTCCGCGATGCTCAAAATACGTTCCTGATGCGAAATGATGAGCAGCGTGCCGGCTTTCTGACGGCGTACCTCCTGGAAGGTCTCGACCAGGCGGGCGAAGCTCCACAGGTCGATGCCCGCCTCCGGCTCGTCGAAGATCGAGAGCTTAGCGCGGCGCGCGAGAACGGACGCGATCTCGATGCGCTTGATTTCACCGCCCGAAAGGCTGGCGTTGAGCTCACGGTCCACGTATTCGTTTGCGCACAGGCCGACCTTGCCGAGAAGGTCGCACAGATGAGCGTCGTCAAGCTCATGGCCGGAGGCGAGCTCCAGCATGTTGCGCACCGTCAGGCCCTTGAAGCGGACCGGCTGCTGGAAGGCATAGGCGATGCCGAGCTTGGCGCGTTCCGTGATGTCCATGTTGGTGATCTCCTGCCCCTCGAAAAAGAGGCGGCCCGAGGAGGGGGTCTGGATGCCGGCGATCAGTTTGGCGAGCGTCGTTTTACCGCCGCCGTTGGGGCCTGTGACCACCACGAGCTTCCCGCTCTCGAGCGAGAGATCGATGTCTTTTATGATGCCTGCCCCGTCGGGAAGATCCCAGGCGAGGTGTTCGAGCTTTAGTATCTCCATGGCACTGTATCCTTTCCAGAGGACGTGCTGCCCTCTTTCTTAATGCTATGGTACTTTTATCCTGTTGTCAAGAATCTATCCCGAAATTTCTACAAAATCGGTGCGGTTTCTTCATCCGGCTCCGCCCGGCCCCGGATACTGCGCCGGAAAGCGGCGCTCTTTGCAGGCTGGGTTTTCGGTGCAGATATACGGCGTTAAGGCCGGCACGCAAGGCCGGAGGCTTCCCGGCTCCGCCCCGGTCAACCATGTGAATTTCCGTTCTGTTCCGATGAAAAACCGGGAAAAGGAAATGAAAAACTGGAAATAAGATGGAAAGTATAGTATAGTAATAAAATCAGGAGAGCAGAGCAAAAGGGGGATACACGATGTTTGGCGCGATTCTGGGCGATATCGCCGGCTCCCGCTTCGAGTTCAGCCGGCCGGAGAAGTTCAACTACAGAAAAGAGCCCTTCTTCACCGATCGTTCCTTTTTTACCGACGATACCGTGATGACGGTGGCGACCAAGTACGCGGTTCTCAACGGGACTTCCTATCGCACAGCTTATCTGCAGTTCGGCAAGATGTTTCCGCTTGTCGGCTACGGAACCATGTTCAAGCGTTGGCTGGAGGGAGGCGGATGCGCCGCCTATCGCAGTTATGGAAACGGCTCCGCCATGCGCGTGAGCTTTATCGGCGAATATTTCCCCACGCTCGAGCGGGTGCGCGAGAACGCGCAGCAGAGCGCCCTGTGCACGCACAACCATCCTGAGGGGATTAAGGGGGCCGAGGCCACCGCGGTCTGCGTCTATCTGGCGCGGACAGGGAATTCCAAAAAGGAAATCAGAAAATATATTGAAAAGAATTACGGCTACAATCTGAGTAAGCCGCTGCTTTTGCTTCGCCCGCGCGCAAAGGTGGATATGAGCTGTCAGGTTTCCGTGCCGCTGGCCATCCGCTGCTTTTTGGAAAGCAGCTCGTGGGAAAGCTGTATGCGGAATGTTTACAGCGTCCTGTGCGATACCGACACGGTCGGGTGCATCGCGGGCAGCATCGCCGAGGCCTTTTACCACACGACGGGTCAGAATGACCTCGAGCTGATGCGCAAATACCTTGCCGTTCCGGATTCTTTCGGACGGTGCGATATGACGCTCTTTAACTGGGCGACCATGAATTGAAGGAGGAAACCGCAGTGTTTCAGAAGCTGTTTGCCAAAAGCGAGGAAGACGGATGCTATAACCTCGTGACCTATCAGTCCACGCAGGTGCTGGATATCCTTCTGTCCGATCAGATATATCGTGCCCACAAAAGCATCACGTTTGCAAGGGAGTATCAGGCGCTGATTGATATTCTTCATCTCGACTGCGTCTGCCCGATTTTTGCCTGTGTCAAGGGCAAGCCCATGTGCGCGGACGGCCGCGTGTCGAGCAGCGTTCTGCTGACTTTGCGCGTCCCCAAGGAGTTTGTCCGTTTGACGGAGTTTGATTCATGGGCCGATCTGCTGTATGTCATGAAGAGCACGAAGGCGGATTACACCGGAATCGGCGCTCTGCAGGCGCGGTCCGACGTCGATACCCGCCAGGTCAAGAGCGCGGTGGATTCGCTCAGCCAGCAAAAGCCGCTCTCGGCTTACCGGGTGCCGCAGGCTGTCCTGGAGGAAATCCGGCCCGAGTGGCTGGTGAAATACGAAAAGCTTGCCGCCAAGAAGTAAGGGGGGAGACGGCGTGGAACGCGCTTGCTGCGGAGTGATTGTGGCGGCCGGAAGCTCGTCGCGCATGGGCTGCGCCAAGCAGTTTCTCCCGCTTCTGGGGGAGCCGGCCATTGCCTGGACGCTGCGCGCCTTTGAAAGAGCCGAAACAATAGATTCGCTTGTTCTGGTCATCCGGGAGGAGGACCGTAAGGCGATGCAGGAAATTGCCGCGCGCTGCGGCGTGACAAAGCCGCTGCAGTTCGCGCAGGGCGGGACGGAGCGCCAATTGTCCGTTCGTGCCGGTTTGCTGGCCGCGCCGCCGGAAACCGGTCTGATTGCCGTCCATGACGGAGCGCGCGCCCTCATCACGCCGGATGAAATCGACGCCGCTGTCCGTGCGGCGGGGGAGCGCGCCGGAGCCGCTCTGGCGGTTCGGGTCAAGGATACGATCAAGGCGGCGGATGAGAACGGGTGGGTGCTTTCCACCCCCGCGCGCGAGTCGCTCTGGGCGGTACAGACGCCGCAGGTTTTCCCGTACCGTCGTTTCTGCGAGGAGATGGAGCGTGCGGTCGGGGAGGGCAGGCTGTATACCGACGACTGCCAGCTGTGGGAACACGCCGGCCTGCCGGTTCGGCTGTGCGAGGGCAGCTATGAAAATCTGAAGCTGACGACGCGGGACGACGTTCTTACTGCGGAAGCGATCCTGCGAAAAAGGAGGGAGCGCGCATGAGAATCGGACACGGCTATGACGTTCACCGCCTCACGGCGGGAAGACGGCTGATTCTCGGCGGGGTGGAGATTCCGTATGAAAAAGGGCTGCTCGGCCATTCGGACGCGGATGTTCTGACCCATGCCGTCATGGATGCTCTTCTGGGCGCGGCGGCTCTCGGAGATATCGGCAAATGGTTCCCGGACAGCTCCCCGGCTTACGCGGGAGCCGACAGCATTGCTCTGCTCCGCGAGGTGACGGCGATTCTTGCCCGCGAGGGCTGGCGCGTCGGCAACATTGATGCGACCGTTCTGGCGCAGGCCCCGAAGCTGGCGCCCTACATCGGCCGCATGCGTGAGCGTCTGGCGGAGGCATGCGGCGTTTCCGCGGCGCAGATCAGCGTCAAGGCCACTACGGAGGAAGGGCTTGGATTCACCGGCAGCGGAGAGGGCATCGCCGCTCATGCCGTCTGCCTGATTGAACCGGCCGAATAAACACCATCCGACCTCCCTTTTCATATTCTGGTAACAGCCCTTTCCGGCCTGCGGTTTTCCGTTCCGCCGGGTGGGCAAATCACGAAAAGGGTGATCGACATGGGAAAACCTTTGCTTACCGTGAGCTCGATCACGCGCGCCATGCGGGCGCGCGAGCTGCTGCAGCGGCATGGGATCGAGGCCAGTGTGGAGCGGGTGCCGCATAGTCCCGGTATGGGCTGCGGCTACGGCGTGTTCGTCCCCGCCCGCACGCAGGAAGCGCTTTCCCTGCTTCGCGGGGCCGGTTTCGCCTTTCCGGGCGGGAGGGACGGCGCGAAATGATTTATCTGGATAACGCTGCGACCACGTACCCGAAGCCGCCGTCGGTGCAGAACGCGGTAGGCTCCGCGCTTCACCGCTTTGGCGCGAACCCGGGCAGAGGCGGTCACGCCATGAGTATGGCCACCGCGGAGGAGGTTTACCGGACGCGCTGTGCCGTGTCCGATTTTTTTCATGCTCCGGGACCGGAGTGCGTCGCTTTTACCATGAATTGTACGCACGCGCTGAATGCGGTGCTTAAGGGGCTTCTGCGCCCCGGCGACCATGTGGTTGTTTCGTGTCTGGAGCACAACGCCGTCATGCGTCCTCTGCACAAGCTGGAGCAGTGCGGAGTAACGGTTACGCAGGCAAGGGTTGTGCCGGGTGACAACGACGCAACGGTCGATGCGTTCCGGCGTGCTATGCGTGAGAATACGCGCCTGGTGGTGTGCACCCACGTTTCAAATGTGTGGGGCATTCGTCTGCCGGTTGCGCGCATTGCCGCGATGGCACATCTCTACGGTGTCCCCGTGTGTGTGGACGCCGCTCAGTCTGCGGGGATTCTGCCTGTTTTTCTGGAGGAGGACGGTGTGGATTATCTGTGCGCCGCGCCTCATAAGGGACTGTATGCTCCTATGGGAACGGGCCTTCTTGTTACGGCCCGGGGCGGGGAGCTTGATACGATTCTGGAGGGAGGTACGGGAACGAATTCCGTCTCCCTCGAGCAGCCTGAAGAGATGCCCGAGCGACTTGAGAGCGGCACAATCAATGTACCGGGGATTGCGGGGCTGCGCGCCGGTCTGGCTTTTGTGCGCCAGAAGGGCATGGAGCGGATTCTGCGCCATGAGGTTGACGTTATGCGGCAGATTTACCGCGCCCTGCACCGCACGGAGGGCGTTGAGCTGTTTACGGGAGAGCCGGACGGCGAGACGTTTGCGCCTGTCGTTTCGTTCCGCGTGCGGGGCGATGCGAGTGAGCAGACGGCCGCGGCCCTTACTGCGCAGGGCGTTGCCGTGAGGGCGGGCCTGCACTGCGCTCCCTCTGCTCATGCGTTTATGGGAACGCTCGAATCGGGGGCCGTGCGGGTGTGTCCGTCCGCATTCACGACCGGCCGGGATGTGCAGGGCTTTGTCACAGCGCTGCGGCAGGCCGTGCGGAATTCACAGGCAGTTCACAAAGAAAAGCTTTGAATCTGTTCCGGGATATGGTAAAATAAAGAAGGCTATGAGTCCGTGCCCGCAGGCGTTTCGGCCTGCGGAACGCGGGCCGGGCCGGAAGGCTTTTCCCGGTTTTTGAGGGAAAAGGACAGAAATACAGGAAGGATGAGAGCGCGTGGAGTTGTTGGCGGAATTCTGGTCGCAGTGCGTCGGTTTCCTCTCCAACCTGTGGAGTCAGTTTATCAGTCTCGTCTCGTCTTTTTCGATTTCCTCCATGCTGGATGTCCTTTTGATCTCGTTTATTATTTTCAGCTTTATCAAGCTGGTACGCGAGACGCGGGCGGAACAGCTGGTGAAGGGTATCTTTTTGCTGCTTGGCGTGTGGCTGGTGGCCAACGTGCTTCAGCTGCGCATGATGCAGAGCATTCTCAACTATTTCTTTAATTTCAGCGTAATCGCTCTTCTGGTTGTGTTTCAGCCGGAGGTGCGCCGCGCGCTCGAGCAGGCCTACAACGAGTTTGACAACGTCACCGATCCCCTGCTGATGGAGGCGTGCATCTACGAGATCAATGCGCTGCGCGCAAAGTATAACTGCGCCGTGCATGATCTGAAAAATCTGACACAATAGGATGGGTTTCTTATGCCGCAATCACTCACCGACATTCTGATCGTCGTTGCCGCCGTGTTTCTCCTCTGGCTGGTCATCCGGCTGTTTCGCAAGCCGATCCGCTGGATCTTAAAGCTGCTGCTCAACACGGCCATCGGCTTCGCGGCGCTCTTTGCGCTGAACTTTTTCGGCAGCGCCGTCGGCATCACGCTCGGCCTCAACTGGATCAACGCGCTCGTCATCGGCGTGGCCGGATTTCCGGGGCTGGTGCTGCTGCTGCTCTTGAAATACCTCTTTTAGCCTACATAGGGGCGCTGCGATCCGAAG
>ERZ779885.575-NODE-575-length-41725-cov-5.471658_pt1 | contig 41725 bp, 43 predicted proteins | sample MGYA00511554_ERZ779885 | MGnify/ENA primary metagenome ERZ779885 (study PRJEB29588, sample SAMEA2160998) | human gut metagenome | biome: human gut; feature: human-associated habitat; material: faeces | place: Denmark | collected 2008/2010 ... | reverse complement strand
AGCAGCCAGAACCCGAAGCACGGGACGTTGCGCTGGCACTGGAGCTGTTCACGGAAGGCAGCTTGAATACGTTTGCCAAGTACACGAACGTGGACACCAATTCCCGCATTCTTTGCTATGACATCCGTGACCTCGGCAAGCAGCTCCTGCCGGTCGGCATGCTGGTTGTGCTGGACAGCGTATTCAACCGCATCATCCGCAACCGAAAACTCGGTAAAAATACATGGTTATGCCGACCATTACCGCTTCATTCTTGCTGCTGTCCATATTCTGAAGCACAGCGGCTGCGGACTGGAGGGACACGCTATACTCCGGGGAACAGCCGCCAAACAAAACAGCGATTTTCAATCTTTTTATTGCTCTGCCTGCCTTTCTGCCAAATATTCCTCCAAGCACAGCCCTTTTTCATACATCTCTGTGGCGGCCTCAACGCCAACATACCGATAATGCCATACTTCCTCGGCAACGCCCGTGATGTCGGTTTTATCTCCAGGGTAACGGAAGATAAAACCGTATTTGTAGCTGTTTTCTTGCAGCCAGAAATAAAGATCATAGGTGGCTCCGTTGATGTCCACGGCTAAACCAATTTGATGTTCACTGTATCCGGGAACAGATACCCCTTGCTTTGCCAGTTCCTCCGCTTCGCTCTGGGAATTTCCCTCTTTGCGGTATCCAGCCACTTTGTCGTCATAGAGCTGCTGCTGTTTTTTCTGCGTGCGGTAACCAGATACGACCATAGGCAGTTGATCCCAATTTCCTTCCTTTGCTGCTTCCAACATCTCCATGAGAGGATCATAGATGCGTTCATCTACTTTCTCACCGCCGGGCACCTCTACCAGTTTTGGCTTGTAGTTTTCGGGGATCGCGTTTTCATAGTTTACCAACACCAAGTTCCAGTCGGTGTCATCATTTGCTGTCTGCGTGTTTTGGGGTGAGCTTTCATCCAAAAGGCCAACTTGCACATCATCAGGCCCCTGCGTTGTGGTGTCGTTTACTTGGGAATTTTCAGGCGATTCTTTATCTCCAAACAATGTGAACGCATATACACAAACAGCCACGACCAGAATGACTGTGGCAATACTTCCCCAAGGAAAGCGCCTCCGCCGCTGCTTTTGCCTCCGGCGATGACCTTCATTGGGAACAGGCAGCATTTTTTCTTCCATCATATAAAGCCTCCTTTCTGAAGGGGAACAAAAGCGCCCCTGTCAGCATTTATTGTACTGAACAGCGGCGCTTGGAACTTTAATATGAAGTTGTTTATTTCCTAAGAAAATCCTAATGTAAGGGGGAGATTTTACTTATGTTCTATCCAGCGGCGGTCCGCAGCTTTGCATCGGACAACACTTTCCCTCTCATATGATATTTGTCAACAGAAATCTGGATTTGAAATGTGTAGGCGGTGTTGTTTTTGACCTTCAAATCCAGCCGACCTTCCGCCACCGCCGCGTCAATTCCTTGGGGAATGCCGGGCGTATTGCGGTGAAGGTCGATTCCATGTGTATGCTGTTCTGTAACAGTCAGCGGAGTATCCTTCCCATCATTTCGCTCCTTTCGGTGATTTGTTTCATAAAAGAGCAAATCCATGCTCCTGTCAGTATCATTCTACTGGACAAGAGCATGGATTGTTTTAATAAGAAGTTGATTGATTCCTAAGAAAATGCAAAGAAATTGCTAATTTGACAACGGCAAAGAGACTGTAAATGTAACCACATGATTTTTTCTGGATGCGCTGATTGCCCCGCCATGCAGCGTGACGATCTCCTTTGCTATGGCTAATCCAAGCCCTGTGCCGCCTGTATCAGAGGAACGAGACTGATCTACCCGGTAGAATTTATTGAAAAGAGACGCCAATGCCTCATTTGGAATATCTTCGCCGCTGTTCTGAAACCGAATGATGACTTCATGTTCCAATTTTTCTGCGGAGATCACAATCTCGGTATGTGGGAAGCTATACGATGCGGCATTTTTCAGAATGTTGTTGAATACCCGTGCCAGCTTTTCCGGATCGGCTTCGATGGTCAAGTTCTCGTCAAGATGCAGGGTAACGGTGTTTCCCCTGGGAGCCAAAACAGGAGACAATTCATCCGATAGTTGGACCAGCATATAATAAAGGTCGATGGTTTCCTTGGACAAGGTGATTTTCTGAGATTTATATTTTGTGATCTCAAAAAATTCATTTACCATCGTCTCCAGTCGGTAGGCTTTTTCCAACGCGATATGAACCCGCGCAGCCCTCTGCTCAGGGGGCATATTTGGATCTTCCTCCAACAGATTGAGGTATCCAATTACAGATGTGAGTGGGGTCCGAATATCATGGGCCAGGTACATAACCAATTCGTCTTTCCGCTGTTCAGCCAAAGCGGTTTCCATTTTTCGTTCTGCTAAAGTTTGTTTTACAGAGTTTAGCTTCCGCTCAAATGGCAGCATTTCCGGTGACAACTGGATTTGCTTTTCATCGTCTGCCAGCAATGACTCTATCCCTTGATTGACCTCTCTGAAATAGCCGGTAACCCACCGGAAAATTCGTACCATGAGGACTGTAAATATTAGAAGAACGGCCACAGCGAAAAAAATTTCTTTATTACCTCGAAAATGGTCACTGTAATAATAAAATGCTGCTTCATGCTTCGTGTCGAATACGGTTTCCAGAATCCATACAATCAGATCGCCAATTCGCTGTTTCCAAATGAAAAGATACAGCCCCACCACCACAACGATAGAGGTAATGACATTCATGCAAACTCGTCGAATGAGTTTGGATTGAAAAGCAAAGTATTCGTCTTTTTTATCAACTTTCAATTTTATATCCTACCCCCCATATCGTCTTAATGAATCTGGGCTTGTCCATGCTATCTCCCAATTTCTCCCGCAGGTGGCGGATATGAACGGTGATGGTGTTGTTGGATTTGCTGTAATACTCGTCCTGCCAGATTTTGTGAAACAAATCTTCTGAGCTGACTATATTCCCAGCATTTTCCAGAAGAATACGCAGGATCGAAAACTCCGTAGGTGTCAGCCCCAAGGGCGTTTCCCCCAAAAAGCAGGTATGTGCCTTGATATTCATTGTCAAGGAACCGCAAACAAGATTATCTTCTGATGCGGCAGACGAGGTTTCACCGGTATCAGAACGAGCAGGATTGTACTTTTGATACCGGCGAAGCTGAGACTTTACCCGTGCAATCATCTCCAGAGGGCGAAACGGCTTTGTAATGTAATCATCCGCTCCAAGAGTAAGGCCGGTAATTTTATCAGTCTCAGCATCTTTGGCTGTCAGCATGATGATGGGGTAGGTATGATGTTCCCTGATTTTCTTGCATAGAGTGAATCCATCTATGTCAGGAAGCATAATATCCAAAATTGCAAGATCAATGGGGGTTGTTTCAATGCAGTTAAGGGCTTCTTGGGCCGTATAAAATTTGAATACAGTGTAGTTTTCGTTTTTCAAATAGACTTCTATTAAATCCGCAATTTCTGTTTCGTCATCGACTACTAATATTTTATTAGACATAAAGTCACTCTCCCTTCAAAGAATATATATTATTATATTATCAAAGTCAAACACAGCACATCCTTATTATTTCATGAGAAAACATTACGAAGGGAATCTGATTTATCTACTGAAAAGCGGCAGTGAATTTATTCGCAATAATTCCAAAGTCCGTTTTGTCAAAGAGGCACAGTATCGTGTAGACAAGCCGGATTATGCTGAACGAGCTGTGACAGAGGCTCTTGTCAATGCACTTATCCATCGTGATTAAACCTTTGTTGCAAGCTGTCAGCCGACACGCGCCCGCGTGTCGGATTTTCTGCGTCCCGGTGGGGACGCTGCACCAGAAACTACAAAAACCGCGCGTTGGCGCGCGTGTGACGAGGTACGAATGCGATGCACCGGTATGCCCGTATGTCAAAACAGGATTGAATGCAAGCAATCAACGGAAGCGAGGTTGCGCTTACATTTTAGGACAAACCTCCGCTGCGGGGAAGCATGGCATTATTCGGATACGCCCTCGGCGGTAGCTGCCTCAGGTGAAGTGTCAACATCAGAAAGCAAGCTGCACAGACCAGCGGTTCCCTGCATATGCAGCTTATTCATTGACAAGCGCTGCGAAATGTTCTTTTTCTTCCCATTGTACTCAAGCAGCATGGCCTCGACATATCCCATAGAACCGGGGCAGCGCTCCTTCGACATTCGCACAAGCTGCTTGATTGAGAGTGCGCCGACCCTTTCTTTGAATACCTCATCGTTCAACTGGTCGCCAAACGTATAAACCAGACGTGTGATTCCGTTCAGAATATTTGCAGAGAATGAGTTTTCATCGCCTTCCCATGTTCCGGCACAGAGCCGAAGAACGCGGCTGAGCATATGATAGCCGTGGGTTTGATAAATCTGTTCGAGCGTTGATACAGCGCAAATTACGCAGGGAGCCTTTCTGGTTCCGAGAGAAAGTCCGTATGACTCTAAAAGATCTCTGATAATAAGCTGATCGTCATTTCCAGCCTCAAGGTTTGCGGTGAACACCTCATAAGGACTCAGACGTTTTACAAACTTCTGCTGATTTGCGAAAATGTCGGCCTCATGCTCATAAACGAGTTCATCGTATATCATGCACCATACTGGCGTATCGCGGGAACCGGAAACCAGAGCAACGATTTCAATTGTGTGCTGCCCGGTAAAAACATAATTGACGCCGTCTCTGCGGCTGACCTTCACCGGATTGATCTGATATGGATCAAAGTTTGCGGCAGCATTTGCAATATGAGCCTTTGAGAGATTTCGTTGGTACTTCTGGTTGGAAACGAGATTCTTGATTGGGATCTTTTCAAAGTGGACGTTTGGTACGAAAACGCTATGGTCTTCCATGTCATTCTTCCTCTAGTATCTGCAGCATTTCACAAGCCTTATCGACCAGAACGTGCAGTTCTCGGACGAGCGCGGAACGTGCAGCATACGAAATAATGGACAGGTCTGTTTTGGTCTGGATGCGGTGAATGGAACCCGTCCATGAAGGAATGGTCAAGGTAAGGCCAGTGATGTCTGCGTCCGGGTCAAACACCGGCATATCCTTGATCGATTGGCTTGCACCGCTTAGCGGCTGTTCTAATGTACGGTTGATTGCAGTCCTTGTTTTCTTGAATTGAACAAATGGCTGCTGCTGCATTCTTCGGATCTTCCGATCAACCTTTCGCATTTCAGCCGGTTCCAGTTTTGAAAGGGCAACAATGTTTTTGTGGGACACTTTATATTGGCCGGAGAGTATCTTCGAACCAAGCGCGGGTTCTGCATCTGCAATTTTATCAACGGCTCTCGAAAAAACTGCGTACTTTTCTACAGTCCCGGCCGAAATGCAGTTCTCATCTGCGATTCTATCCGCAGTTCGATGGCGCGAAGTGTCTGGACTGTCCTGCTTGTCGGGAGGCGGGGACGCAGGCAGAGAATACTGATTAAGCCCGCTTGGATTTTTGATCTTGGATACAACCTTTTCAGAGTCATATTGCTTGCCAATCAGATATTTTCTGGTTCCCTCCGAAAGGTTCCGACGGCCAAGCTGATTCGCACAGATCCATGCGATGGCTTCTTCGCGGCAATAAAAGTCTACCTCCGTCACAGAAAAGGGAATACGGTGCCGCATACAGATCTCATAGCGATTGTGGCCGTCGACCAGCGTCCCGCGCCAGACAACGAGCGGGTCGCGGCAGCCATCGGCCAGGAGATTTTCTTCAAGCTGCAGGTATTCTGTCCACTGCAGCGGGGGAATCAGATTTTTGAACCGGGGATCAATGATGAGCGATTTCGGCATCTTCATAATGATACGAACTCCTGCTTACCTACCCGCTGTAATGTTTCAAGCGGAAACACCGCGACGCGCTTCGAGGAAATGACACTTCCATGCAGACGATAAGCACATCCGTCTTCAAGCTCTGGTGCAAGCACACGAAGACGCTGTACAAATAATCGGCTGTATAGCTCGTATGATCTTTCGGACTGCATCCGGGAAGCGACAATACGATGCCCCTGTTTGCCGGGTGTCCCTTTTTCAACAGGCTGTATGGCAACCAGCTTTGCTTCCGGGTTTACGAGCAGCTGGATCTGGCTAGGAGATCCAAGCTGACGGAAAAGCGCCTTATGAATCCGAATCCCATATTTCTTTGTGTCGACAGCCAATGTTACCTCACTGCAAGCATGCTGGGCCATTTTACATTTCCTCCATTGTTAACTGCTGAGGCAGTTCCTGCGATTTGTCCGGCAATGCGATCTGTACCTTTTGGGACGATTCTTTGATGGAGTAGACTGCATATCCATCAAAGATATTAACCTGCATGGATTGCTGATGCTCCTTATACGGAAGACCAAATTGATCTTGCCATCCGGAAGGAAAGACCGGCGTTCGTGCAGTCTGCGGCTTCGCTCCTTCGGGAAGGGCTCGCTGATAAACTTCCGTTGCGGTCAGATCGAACGCAATCATATATTCGCCATTTGCGTGAATCAACCGGCCAAGCAATTTGTATCGATAGTCCGGGTTCCAGTCCATCAGTGAAAACATTTTTGCAAAAAACAGCTTACAGGTTATTTGCCGCGGTGAACGCTTCTTCTTTGATATTCCGCACCACGCAAAGCTGTCTCTCGCGTTTTCAACGCAGGGACGCAATGCCATGATTTTAGTTTCCTGATTTACGAGAACCTGAACAAAGGAGGCCTCCGGGAACTTGTTCAGGCAAGCGCAATTTACATAGAACTTGTAATTGTTGAAGGTCACAGACGGCTCATGCAGGTGCGCAAAGAATTCTCTGCGGACGACTTGAAAACCCTCGAAATCAAAATCCGTACCCATGTCAACAACTTCGTCATTTGTGCTTAGAGACGGGACATCAGAGAAATCGTTCATGGGTACAGATGCGCTGTCTTCGGTTGGAGCAAGAATATCTGCGTGCCGGATATCATTCCATGTTTCCATTGCGGTCCTCCTGCGGCATTGTGCCACCCAGTTCTTTCATAATATATTGTCTCAATTCGTCAAAATCCGTGACGTGAAGTTTTTTGCCGGTTTCAAAGAGCTGCCCCTGAAGATTGAGTGACCAGTTTGATCTGGTCATATGTTCCAGAGCAGAAAGGGAACATTCGTGCAGATAGAATTCTTTTCCGAACGTGCCGACCCACTGTTCAGGGATTGCCCGGACGTGTTTTCCGAGCGTAGAAAGGGGATGGATCGTTTCTTCGTTTGTGCTTGCCGCTCTCACAGAAAGCTCCTGTGACCGGATAAAGGTTTCGGAATCAGCGACATCGAAAATATAGACAAGCTGCCCGGCATCTTCACAGAGAATTCCGTTTATACGATATTTGCACGCGGTATTCCAGCCAAACAGGTGAAAGATTGTGTCGCTGAATGCAGCGGCTGATATTTCGCGCGGCTGCGGTTTTCCGCTATAGTTTGATGAAATTATGACACCGCTTCGGTTGGACGAATCCGTGGGTCGAACGGCAAACTTCATTTCAAGCGGATTGATCAGCAATTCGACATATCGCTTTGCACCGAAATGCCGGACGCACGCAGCACTGAACTTTACCTTTTTATCCGCGAACGTCACAAACGGCTGACTATGTGTGCCTAAAAACTCTGTTCTGGTTATTTCAAAGCCGCGCAGATCAAAATCGCCCGCATTAACCGCAAAGGTTGCGTCTGCCGGGATCTGTGAAGGCGCACCGTCTGTGGGAATGTCCGTATACGCGCTTCTGGACGCACTCAGATAGTCGCCCTCTTTGAAGCCGGACCACCTTGGATTGATGGAAACAAAGCCTTTCAGCAAACCGTCATGAATGACCCGGAGCTCCGGCAGAATGGACTTGTTGCCGTATTTGGCATTGTCCAGCATTCGCTGAACTGCATTGAAATCATCACGGCGTATAATGGCGTCATGATGGTTATAGTAGCGGCTTTGTGGTTTCTCTCCGCGATTTTTCAGCGTCCGGTGCGTTCGATAGTTTTCTGTGACGGTTTTTCTTGTAAGAACGTCCCCGCAGTGCCGCTCGTTGCGAAGGATCGATACGATTCCGCTGGATGACCAGCATGATTTTCCGAAATATGTGCTGCGCGCCTGATTGGTAAGGGTATCGGCAATCTGCTGGGCAGAGTAACCGTAGAGGTACATATAGAAAATAAGTTTAACAGTAGGTGCTTCATCCGGATTGATTTGAAGATGGCCGTCTTCGTCGTGGGTATATCCAAACAGCTTCGGCGTAAGCGGGACTCCGTGGTCAAGCCGCATGCGCAGGGATGTTTCCATACTTCTGCTGCGGGTGTGCGATTCTTCCTCAGCCATTGTTGCCTGAAAGGTAAGCGCCATCTGTGAATCATCGTTCAGGGAAAAAATCGCTTCCGATTCAAAGAAAACGCCAACGGGAGGCCGCCTCTCGGCCAGTGAACGAACGGTTCCGATGAAATCTTCTACGTTGCGTGCAAAGCGTGAAACACTCTTTGTGACGATCATGTCAATTTTACCGGCCTTGCAGTCTGCAATCATCCGATTGAATTCATCCCGATGCTTCAGAGAAGTGCCGCTGATCCCTTCGTTGGCGTAGATGTTCACAAGCGTCCAGTTGGGGTGGCGTGTAACAAACTCCTCGTAATACTTCTTTTGCAGCTCATAGGATGTCGTTTGCCGGACATCATCCGTTGAGACACGAACATAAATAGCAACCCGCTGGTTTACGTCATTGTCATAGTAATCAGCCTGCTTTTTTGCAGGGATATATTCATAGTTTTCGGGATCGATCACCACATTGTATCGCTGCTTGATCTGTTCCTTTTGCCGCTCCTTGCGTCGTCTGGCTTCCGAATTATGCATCTGAATGTTCTCCTGCTAAAAGAAGACTTTCCTCGGAAATATTGTCCGGGAGGACTGACCAATGATCGGGGAACATGCCCCAATCGTGCAGGGTATCCTGATAGCAGGAAGCCATCGTAAAAATATCTTCGGATACAAAATAGATGCCGACTGGTTTCGCCAACGCTGCGAGGATTCTTGCAAGAAATGTGATCTCGTAGTCCTTTTTGGAAACGTTGGATACCTTCTGTGTGATGATTAAATTGACTTTGCCGCGGAAGCAATCCTGTAAGAGTCTGCACCATTCCGGTGCGCTTTCCATGTTCGGTGCGGTGGCTCCTTCGTCTATGTAAAAATCAATAAGCTCCCAATTTGGGCAGAGAGCCATGGTGTCCTGATACTGTTTCACATGGTAGTCCAGATAGTCTACATGCTTCGTCTGGTTGAAGTAACGGATATAGATTCCGACCTTGTAATGCTGCTGGGGATTTGGACGTTCTCCCCGAAGATTGCTGAGCAATGTCCTGCACGGGGAGCGTAATAGGGGTTGCATAGATTGATCTGCTGAATTGTGAGACAGACTCTGTGCTGCTGAAGATGCTTGGCTGTCAGATTCAGATGCTGCTGTTTTCAGAAGCGAATCCTGCGCTGCTTGATCCTGCATATCGGACATTTCATATCCCTCGCAACAATAAAATTATTTGATTGTATTTTAGCCCGCGCGAATGCAAAAAGAAATAAACTGAGAGTGAAGATATCCACTCCCAGTGAAGGTACAGAAAAATCGGGCTTTTACAACTGAAGTTTTTATGTGATACTGAAACGATAGAAAGGCAGAATCGGCTGATTTTCTCGATCATTATAATACTTCCGACTTTTTTAAGGAGGTATTATTTATGGCATTCAACACAGAGGCATTGGGAAGGCGTATCGGAGAGATCAGAAGGCGACGGGGCCTTTCCCAGATGGCGTTGGCAGAACAGATTGAAAAAGCGCCTACATTCATCAGCAGCATTGAAACCGGGCAGCGGGGCATGAGCATCGAAACGTTCGTATCCATTGCCAACGCGCTGAACGTATCAGCGGATGCGCTTTTGATAGACAGCATTGAGAATACGGAGCGAATCTCCGGTTCCTTCTTTGCCGCCGCTGCTTTTGACTGCAATGAATTTGAGCGGCGCGTTCTGCTGGAACTGCTGATTGCATCGAAAGAAGCGATACGGAAAAACAAGCGCTTCTTGCGATATGAGGACGTGAAATGAAAATAATTCCAGCAAACTATATTTTCCGCAAAAGTGATTACATTTTCATAAGAGGCGCGACTTTTGAACGCAAATCCTGTATAATACGAAACAGATTAACTTATGGGCAGGAGAGCTTATGAATTTTTACATCGCAGATATGCACTTCGGGCATGAGAATGTGCTGCGGTTTGACGACCGGCCGTTTTCGGAGATTGGGCAAATGGATGAAACGCTCGTCCAAAATTGGAATGCGCGTGTCACAGACGATGATACCGTCTATGTCCTTGGAGACGCTTTCTGGAAAAATGAAGAAAACAGCGTGAATATCCTGCAGCAGCTAAACGGACACAAGCATCTGATTCAAGGCAATCATGACCGGGTCAAGGGTAAGCTTCGTCTTTATTGGGAAAGCATTGCGCAGTACGCAGAAATCAATGACGAAAACCGCCTGGTCATTCTGAGCCATTACCCAATGCTGTTTTATAAAAGCCAGCACCACGGAGCGGCGATGTTGTACGGGCATGTGCATAATTCGAGAGAGTGGCAGCTCGTGGAGAAATGGAAACGTGAGCAGTGGGCGCTGGGAATCCCTTGCCGACTTATCAACGTCGGCTGTATGCTGGACTATATGCACTACACGCCGCGTACACTGACAGAGCTGCTGGCAGCCGAATCAATGCCGGATATGGATTTGTTTGCACGGATTGAGGAAAGCGCTGCCCAATTTGAAAGTGCGAAGACACAGGTTTATGAACTGTGCAAACAGGCTGTGGATAAGGTTTTAGCCGGACAGCTTACCGATGAAGCGCAGATCGACCGGCTGCTGGACAGGGTAATTGATTTCGGTGACGATGCCCGTTTCCGTGAATTGTCCAAACAGCTTTGCCGTCATATTTATTATCATTACCCAAAACTGATTGGCGGTTTTCCCAGTATGTTCCGAGCATTATTCGAGGAAAAGGAAACCTGAAACAAAAAGACAGAGCCGGGTTGCACAATGCCTCCCGGAAAAACAGTTACCAGCCGACACGCGCCCGCGTGTCGGCTTTTCTGCGTCCCAGCGGGGATGCTGCACCCCAAAGGCATAAAAACCGCGCGTTGGCACGTGTAACGCGAAAGGAGACATTATGGAGAAAAGAACCTATCAATCCCTGCGGGAACTCCCGCTTATGTTGAGCATGATGGACGTTGCATCTGTGCTCGGTATTTCCAAGGCAGGAGCCTATACCCTCGCGCACAGCAGAGATTTTCCTGCGTTCCGGGTTGGACGCAGGATCGTTATTTCACAGGAAAAATTCCTGGACTGGCTGGAAAAACAGGCTGCGGAAAGTTCTCTTACTTAGGACTAGCTATTTCGCTGTCTTTGTGATATTCGTTTGAGCTGCCGAAAGGAGGAACGCAAATGGCAAAAAAGCGAGTCAATGGGGAAGGAACCATTGGAAAACGAAAGGACGGCCGCTGGGAAGCGCGGTATATCGTGGGCCGCGACCCGGAGACGGGAAAGCAGATTCGAAAAAGCATTCTCGGCAAAACACAGGCTGAGGTTCGCACCAAACTGAAAGAAGCACTGGCAGAAGCCACCGAGATCGATGTGGTCAAATCCGGCGAATATAACGTGGCAGGTTGGGTGCAGGCTTGGTACTCGCTGTATGCGCAGCCAAATGTGCGCGAGACGACCGCGCGCTACTACAAGGGTTATATCGATCACCATGTCCTACCGCGTCTGGGCGATATTCCGTTAAACAAGCTGACGTCGCTGGACATTCAGCAGTTCTATAAAGATCTGCTGGAAAACGGCAGAATTCGTGAGGATACAAAAGCCAAAAAACCGGGGCTCAGCAGCACGACTGTGCATGGCATCCATGTCATGCTGAAATCTGCGTTGAAGCGAGCCGTGCAGGAGCGCTTAATCCCATTCAATCCGGCGGAATTCTGTATCCCGCCCAAGGTCACGAAACCGGAGCTGCAGGTGATTCCGTCGGAGCGGTATCAGTCCTACTTGACAGCCGCCGAACAGCGCGGTGTCCTGCCGATGTTTTATCTGGAGCTGGCTACGGGACTTCGGAAAGGGGAAATTGCGGCGCTGCTCTGGTCGGATTACGACGCGCAGACGCAGACGATTCATGTGACAAAACAATATCTCTTCTACAATGGCCAGGGCACTGTGTCCCCGCCCAAATCAAGCACCTCTGTCCGCTACGTTTCCATCCCGGAGGAAGCTGCAAAGCTGCTGGAGCAGGAGCATGAAAAGCACCCGAAAAATCCCTACATGTTTCCTTCCCCGGTAACCGGTGAAATGTATCACCCGGACGCTATCGTGAAGATCCACCGCAAGATCTGCAAGAACATTGGATTGGAGCACGTCAGATTTCATGACTTGAGACATAGTTTCGCCACGACCGCGCTGCAATGCGGCGTGGACGTGAAAACGGTCTCCACCATGCTCGGTCACAGCAGCGCAGGCTTCACGCTGAACGTCTACACGCACTCGACCAGCCGAATGCAGCAGGAAGCGGCTAGAACCGTCGGAAAGGTCATGCCAAAGATGCTCGAGCGTTGAAAACCGCAATAATAAACTCCCGGCTGCCTGAAAAAAGCAGCCGGGATTCTCGTTTTCATCTCATTTTGTCCAACCAGGCACGTTTCGTCCCATCGCCGTTGGCGTCAGGGTTGGCGTCAATGTCGCTGAGTGGAGGACATCAGCCCAAGTTGCCTTGACCTTACGGTGCGGACGACAGCCGCGTGAAACGAAGAAAAATCAAGCCTGCCTGCGCAAAAACACGCCGCGTCGGCAGTCTCGGTTCTTCTTCAAAAAGTTCGGATAAAGCAAAAATCCGCACTTTTCAGTGCGGATTTTGGTGGGGGAAGGTGGATTCGAACCACCGAAGTCATTGACAGCAGATTTACAGTCTGTCCCCTTTGGCCACTCGGGAATTCCCCCATATTCACTTTGCTGTACTCATTTTGAAACCCAGCGAAGCGGTTTCAAAATGAAGAGGAGAAAGGCGATTGCGGATATGGATCTTTTCGCTTCTGCGGAAAGCGGAATGGAGCAAGCGTCTTTCGACGGTGGAGCTGGTAGACGGATTCGAACCCCCGACCTGCTGATTACAAAGATGCGTTTGTACGTCTATTGCGTACATTTTGTTCCCGTTTTGCCTGATACGTCTAATTTCTGAATCTCATTCAGAGCAATAAACCTGTGCAGTATCAAGGCGTTTTTTGCCCGTTGGCGTCAGGGTTGGCGTCAAGCAGACTTCCGATTTGTAGAAAAGTCCGCGTGCCGTGGACACCATGTTTTCCTTGCTTGCTAAGATAACACGCTTATTTCCAGTCGCATTATACTGCTTGTTATGCTATAAATCAACTTAAAATTTCGCTATGACGCTCGTTTTCCAGCAAGTGAAAACGAGCGTCGCTTTTCGTCTCTTCAAAAAAACAAGACAAGGAGGTCACGAAAATGTCTGTATTCCGTGTCGAGAAAAACAAAGGTTACACGGTCATGTCCAACCACCATCTCCGCAACCATGCGCTGTCCCTCAAGGCCAAGGGTCTGCTCTCGCAGATGCTGTCGCTGCCGGAGGATTGGGACTATACGCTGCAAGGACTCGCGCAGGTCAATAAAGAAAGCATCGACGCCATCCGCGAAGCTGTGCGCGAATTGGAACGTGCCGGTTACATCAAGCGCAGCCGCGAACGCGATGAGCGCGGCTGTCTGCGCGGGACCGTCTACACGATCTACGAGCAGCCGTACGCGGAGCCAACGCCGGAAGAACCTATGCAGGAAAAGCCTGCGTTGGATAACCCAACATTGGAAAAGCCTATGTTGGGTTTGCCTACGTTGGAAAATCCAACGCAATTAAATACTGAGAGTACTAAGAAAAGGAAAAGACAAAGTAAAGATCTATCAATTACCGATTCGATTCCTTTCCCTTCCGGTTTTCCGGAAAGTCCTACGCAGAAGCGAACGGAGACGAAGGGGACGTTTGAAAGCTATCGGGAATTGATTCTGGAGAATATCGACTATGACGTTCTGGCAAGCGATCCGCACGTCGACCGCGAGCAGCTTGACGAGATTGTCGATCTGCTACAGGAGACGGTTTGCAGCACCCGCAGCCAAATCCGCGTTGCAGGCAATGACTACCCATCTGAGGTTGTACGGTCGAAGCTGCTGAAGCTGAACGGTGAGCATATCCGCTTTGTCATGGACTGCCTGAAGCAAAATACAACGCGGATTCGGAACATCCGGCAATATCTGCTGGCTGCGCTGTTCAATGCACCAAGTACGATGAACAGCTATTACACTGCGCTGGTGGCGCATGATATGGCAGGCGCAGCATAGCCTGTAGTTCGTGCTGACCAAATGCTGTTCAATCGAGTGCCTTACAGACCACGGCTGTTATCATGCCCGGCTGCTTCGGTACAGCCTCGCGGCAGAATGCAGGCAGTGCGCCTGGATGCTGAAAGTCCGCGCATAAAAGTCCGCAAGCAGATGGGGGTGCTTTTTTGCACACAAAAAGCCCGCACGGCAGAACCATGCAGGCTTTGAATTGAAGGAACATCCTATTTCTGCTTGAATATCCGATCTGGAAAAACGGTAGCATTGATCAAATCGGCAGGATCAATATCAAGCGCGTCAGCAAGGTTAAAGAATACGTCCAGTGAAAAGCTCTTTGCCAGTCCAGGTGCTTCGATTGCACTGATAAGAGAACGGCTGATCCCTGCTTTTTCAGCCAACTGTTCCTGTGACATCCCACGCATTTTGCGGAGCGCAGCGATGGCAATGCCAAGATGAATAAACCGGTCGTGATTCTTGAATGAAATATCTTTGCCCATACACTGACACCTCCTGCGTATAAGCAAATTATACGAGCTTCCATAAAATCTTTCTGTCTGAAATGGTATTGTATTGATTTAATCTGTGAGCAATACTATAATAATCAAAAGCGAAATAACGCATACAAGCGTATTTGCACACAGTTTGCAGAGAGACAGAAAGCAGGTGTTGGAATGGCCTCGCCCAAAAGCTGCGCGATCCTCGGACACAACCCCATGCGGTTTGCATGGGGATTTGATGAAGAAGCTGCGGAGTGTCACGATATGAAGATGGAGCTGGCCCAGCAGATCATGGTGCTGCGGCAGCAGGGAGTGACGCATTTTTCCGTGGCCTGCGACTACGGCGTGGGGCTTTACGCCGCCGAACTCATTAACGTTCTGCGCGACAATGATCCGGAACTGATGCTGTTTTGTGTTACGCCATACGAGGAACAGGCGACAAAGTGGACACCGGAACTGCGCGAACGCTATTTCGATATGCTGATAAAATGCACACACATGACGGCTGTTAGTCTCCATAAACAGCCAGACGCACAGCTGAAAGCCTACCGAACAATCATCCGGCAGTCTGACATGCTGCTGGCTGTCTACGATCCGGCATCTGCGCGCGGGGATGATACCGATAAGGCTGTTTCTTATGCGAGAGAATTGCACCGCCCCATGCTGATGATCCACCCAGACACATTGAAAACGACATACTCCTGCGTGGAAGTCTAATGTGTCAGCACACTGTCCTTTGGTATAATGGGTATAGAACAGACTTCTTGAATTGAATGGTTTTTTGCAAAAATGGTGCAGAAATAGTGACGCGGGAACGGAAGCCTCCGTCCTCGCGCCATTTTTGCAAAATGTCAAATGCGCGAAACCGTATCCGGCGGTGCGGTCGGCTATTACACTGCGCTGGTCACGCATGATATGGCAGTAGCATAGGCATTAGGAAGTGTTTTTTGAGGCTAACATGTCTGCTGGGCGTTTATTTTCACATGATTATTCTCGCATTTCTAAACGTGTTCTTTTTTTATTGAAAAATATGTTGTGTTTTGCGTGGGCGTGTGCTATATTATTCCAAGATAAAACTCTGCGCGAGGTGCAATTATGAAGGTTAGTTATAAAAAGCTATGGGTGTTGTGTGCAGAAAAGGAAATGAGTAAAGCCGAGCTCCGCAAGAGAGCTGGAATTTCCTCCGCCACATTCACAAAGCTTAGAAAAAACCAGGAAGTAACCCTATCGGTTATTTTGAAAATCGCCGAAGTTCTCGACTGCAATGCCGGCGATATGATGGATTTCATAAAGGACGACGAATACGCCGAACTTGAGGACGTTGGTGTTGAAGAAGTATGGTAATGAGGTGACATGGAAATGGAAGCATATAGTGCCGGACTCATGTCGCAGTCTTTTTGGTTCATCGAGTTCAAAAAAGTCGTTAAACTAATTTCAGATGGAAAAAGCCAAAACGAAATCAAAAGTGCGTGTATAGAAGAAAATCTCTTTGGTGCAGTCAATGCCTATCGTTCAAAGAGGATTGCTGGATACTTAACAAACAGGGCCGCTGCGCTGGACGCAAAAGAAGTACAGTTATTTATGGAATCCGATCCTGCAACACAGAAGTTGCTGAATCTGATTGCGATTCTCAGAACCGACCGGTTGTTTTTTGAGTTTTTGTTTGATGTCTATCGTGAAAAGATTATCCTGGGAATCCCAATCATGGAAACCAGAGATGCAAATATCTTTTTCAATAATAAAGAAGTACAGAGTGCCGAAGTTGAAGCGTGGAAAGACACAACAAAGAGAAAACTTCGGAGCTGCTACTTCAATTTTATGGTCGATGCAAATCTGCTTGCGCCAGATGGAAAAACACGCAGAATTACGCCGCCGATTTTGGACATCGCCTTGGAGCGGCATCTCGAGGCAAAAGGCGATAGTGCTATGATAAAAGCAATTACGGGGGTGAGCTGATGCTTTCACTGGAACAACGCTTAGATAAAGTTGAAGGAATTATCAAGAAGCCCTCCTTCCGTCAGAACAAAGGGCTTGGCAATGAAGTCGGATATTATATCTTTGATTACCCTGCCGAGCAGGAGCTTGCCATCCGTGAGTACGTGGAGTACATACGGCAAAAAAACGAGGAAGCGATTGACGGGTTTCGCATTGTCGTATTCGATTTATACGACATCCTCATTTCGATACTCAAAGACAAAGGGTATCTCGAGAAATGCTTTGAATTTGAGAAGACAAAAGGGTTTGACAGAATCACAAAGGCAGTTGGCAACATGCTTCGGATCACTTCGTCTGATAGCCTGATTGTAAACTATATCAGAGAGCGTACCCCTGCCAACTCGGTTGTGTTTATCACAGGAATCGGAAAATGCTATCCGATCCTCCGCTCTCATACTGTATTGAACAACCTCCATCAAGTAATTGATCATGTTCCGGTGGTCATGTTCTACCCCGGAAAATATGATGGGCAGGAGCTTGTCCTGTTTGGTGAAATCAAAGACGATAACTATTACCGCGCGTTCAAACTTGTTGATTGAGGAGAAAAAGCTATGATGATTAAAGACCTGTTCGTAAAACCGATTGACCGCGATATAAAAGGCGTTATCAAAGTTGGGCAAGACGACAGCTCCAATGTCAGGCAGGAACTGGAGGAATATGTCGTTACGCGTGAGCTGCAAAAGCACTTTGCAGAGTTTTTCTCCAGCTACAAGCGCGGCATTCTCGGAACGACCGATAAAATGGGTGTGTGGATCTCCGGCTTCTTCGGAAGTGGTAAATCTCACTTTCTGAAAATCCTCTCCTATCTTCTTGATAACAGAGAAGTTGATGGTAAGGCAGCAATCGACTATTTTATCGATGATAAGAAAATCATTGATAACGCTGTTCTGGCGGATATGCGGCTTGCGGCAAATGTTCCGACCGATGTTGTTCTGTTTAATATCGACTCCAAGGGTGAGACAAGCGGAAAGCAGTCCAAGGATGCCATCGTGTCCGTATTCCTAAAGGTGTTTAACGAGATGCAGGGCTTTTGCGGATCTATTCCCTTCCTTGCAGACCTTGAGCGCAAGCTCACGGATAACGGCAAGTATGACGAGTTTAAGACTCGCTTTGAGGACTCTTTCGGTTCGCCTTGGAAAGAAGCGCGTAACGACTTCGACTTCATCCAGGACGATGTGGTCGAAGTTTTATCAGATATGGGCTTCATGAGCGAAGAAGCGGCCCGTAACTGGTGCGAAAAAGCAGCAGAGCCGTATTCGATCAGTATCGAACGTTTTGCAGAGCTTGTGAAGAAGTACATAGATAAAAAGGGCAATAATCATCACGTTGTCTTCCTTGTCGATGAGATTGGACAGTATATCGGTGACGATTCCAAACTGATGCTCAATCTCCAAACCGTGACGGAAGACCTTGGTACTGCCTGCCGCGGCAAGGCGTGGATCATCGTCACCAGCCAGCAGGATATCGATTCTATCACAAAGGTGAAGGGCAATGATTTCTCGAAAATTCAGGGCCGATTTGATACGCGCCTCTCCCTGTCCTCTGCCAACGTAGATGAAGTCATCCGGAAGCGCATTCTGGAGAAGAACGCGCTTGGAAAAGAAACGCTGGCACTGCTTTACGACGAAAAAGCTACAATTATCAGAAATCTGATCGATTTCAAAGAATGCGCGGAAAAGAAATTCTACTCTGGCCGGGAAGACTTTGCTGCTGTCTATCCGTTTATCCCATATCAGTTTAACCTGCTTGGCAGTGTCCTGACTTCTATTCGGACACACGGCGCGTCTGGTAAACACCTCGCAGAAGGCGAGCGATCCATGCTGGCGCTGTTCAAAGAATCCGCTGTGAGAATCATGAATCAGGAAGCGGGCGCACTGGTTCCATTCAATATGTTCTATGATGCCCTTGAGCAATTCCTCGATCATTCCCACAAGGGTGTGATTTCTCGTGCCCTGGATAATGACTATCTGAACCCGGAACACGCCGAAGAATGTTTTGATGTCAATGTTCTCAAGACTCTGTTCATGATAAAATATGTGAAAGAGATTACTGCGACTGTCAACAACATTACAAGTCTAATGGCCTCCAATATCAATGAGGACCGGATGGGCTTGACGCAGCGTGTAGAAGATGCGCTGAAACGACTTGCCCGGCAGACGCTGATTCAGAAGAACGGCGAGATATATGTTTTTTTGACAAACGAAGAACAAGAGATCAATAAGGCGATAGATGGGTTCTTTGTCGATCCGAGCGATGTGATGGGAACTGCCGCTGAACTGGTTTTTGACGGTCTTTATCCGGAAAAGAAGTACCGATATGCCGCTTTCAATGGCAGGTATCAATTCGGATTCAATCAAATGATGGATGACCGTCCCTATAAAGTGAATCAGAATTATGACATTACGCTTCGAATTCTGACACCGGACAGCGACGATGCTGCAGATGAGGCAACACTGCGAATGATATCCGGGCAGAGCCGCTGCGTACTTGTCGTCCTGCCAAACGACCGGTCCTTCCTTGACGAGCTGCGTTCGGCGATCAAAATTGAAAAGTATCTAAAGTCTGAGTCCTCAAGCTCCGCAACACAATTTGAGCAGATCAAGGCAGCAAAACGAATAGAAGCTCGCGACCGGAGAGAAGCCGCACAGCTGTTTTTGGCAGAGTCGCTGAAAAACGCGGATATCTATGTGAATGGCGACCGCATACAGTCCAATTCCAAGGAAATTGCAAGCCGCATCAACGATGCGCTTGGAAAACTTGTCGCAAGCGTCTATCACAAGCTCTCCTATATTGATACCGCTATGGGCGAGAATGATATTCGCCGGCTGCTGAAGGATCAGGGGCAGCAACTGACACTGGACGCTGAAACGGCATCCGTCAATCGGCTGGCCTTGCAGGATGTGAACGACTATATCGCCTCCGTTACGGTGCGGCATATGAAAGTCTCCATGAAGTCCATTTATGATCGCTTCCAGAAGGCTCCGTATGGTTTTGTTGAGGCGGACATTCAATGGCTGATCGCAAAGCTGTTCAAAGACGGCGACATCACGCTCTTTGTGAACAGCGAGGTCGTGACGCGCCGCACCAGCTCGGACGATGAGATCCTGCGCTATCTGACCCGCAAAGAGTTTTTGGAAAAACTCATGATGGAAAAGCAGGTCAAGGCGAATGAGAAGCAGAAAAAAGCTGTCCGTGAAGTCATGAAAGAGCTGTTCCGCGTCAGTTCAGCCAGCGAAGACGATGAATCTCTGATGAACAGTTTCTTGAACTACGCCGCAAACCTCAAGACGGAGCTAGAGAAGCTGGAGATCCGCTATTCCTCGCAGCCCAAGTATCCCGGCAAAGCTGTGATCACATCTGGAAAACAACTATTGTGCCAAGTGCTGCCCATCAAATATCCGGCGGAATTCTTCAGCGCCATCGATGCCGCGCGGGATGATTTCCTCGATTTTGCCGAGGACTATGAGCCTGTCCGAAAGTTCTTCACCGGCGATCAAATCGGCATTTTCGACCGCGCGATTCGCCTGATGAAGATTTTTGACGACAGTAAGACATTTATTGTGAATGACGAAGTCGAGAATACCGTTGGACAGATCAAGGTGATCATGCAGAAACCTGCACCATATAGCGATATTTTCAAGCTGCCCGCTCTGCTCGACCAGTACATCCGTGCTTATGATGAAGTCCTGCAAACAATGGAAGAACCGGTGCTCGCCGCTATTGAGGATGCGAAAAGCCGCGTTTTTGCCGAACTGGAAGGAAAAGAGAGCAAGCCGCAGTTTATGGGCAAGTTTGCTGCCAAATTCCAGGAGCTTCACGACAAAGCGACCAGCAGCAATAATGTTGCGACGCTGCAGAACATCAAGGTGGAGGCCGATGCGCTGAAGGTTCGCTGTCTGAACGAAATCAGCGATGCCGAGACAAAAATCTTGGCGCGTAAAGCGGCGGAGCAAGCGCAGCGCAGAGCGCAGGCGGACGCCGCGCAGACCGCGTCCGGTAAGAGACCGGAAACGCCAACGCCGCAGCCTGCTCCAGAACCGCCCAAGCCGAAGATCAAAAAGCAGAAGACCGTGAGTATCAAATCCATCAATACATCGAATACCTGGCAGCTTGAAAGCGCAGACGATGTCCGGCGCTATGTGTCCGAGCTTCAGGATAAGCTTATGCGGGCATTGGAAAAGGATACGGTCATCAATATTGAGTTTTGAGGTTTATCGATGAATAGAGAGTTAGAATCCATTATAAAAGACGACATTGAGCGCTGCAAAAAGTTGACTACAGTTGCTGGTTCTGTTGAACTTTTTCAAGCACTTGCCTCAAAGTACAATGGCTATTTTCCCGGATTCTATGATGAAATTATTGTTGAAGGTTCATTGACACCAGATGGAGACCGCGATTATAGGCCGGAGGTACATGCTGTGCAAGAAAAATTAGAGTTGGCAATACTCGCAGAGCATGAGAAAGATCCAATTTACGATTTCAGAAAAATGCTGAAAGAGGATATTGATAAGTTGAAAAACGTATGCAATGCCGGTTCTGAGAATGAAATTGAAAAGCAAAATCTGTACACGGCGATTACTGCCCGATACCACTCGTACATCCCACAGCTAGGCAGCGGCCTTTATGGATATAATTCCAGAATCGAGTTCTATGAAGAAGTCAACGGTGAATCCTTGAATGACAATCTAAAAAGGCTATATCACAAGCTATGCACTTTCGATGCACTTGGATGTCCCGGATTAAATGCAGTTGCAGAGAAATCGCCGAACACCGTGGTAACTATCACAAATACAAATCAAAATACAAATACTGTTGCTGTCTCATTTGAGACTGCACGAGAAACAGTAAACGCGATGACTTCTCTTCCAGATGAGGAAATTCAAGACATTCAAGCAAAAATTGATGAAATCGAGGAGATTGTGAAATCAAAAGACAGCAAGAGCAAAAAATGGTCAAAAGCGAAAGAAATCATTAAGTGGATTGCTGATAAAGGGGTAGACGTCGGAATAGCACTGCTCCCTTTGGTTTTGCAAATCGGATGACGGAGGGAAAACACCATGAACAAAACCGCGATCAAGAACTTTGCTGTGTGGGCACGGCGAAAGCTCATCAGCGAGATCACATATAAGGCGGGACTTCTCGGCGTGACGGAAAAAGGCGCGGCCGAGCCGCTGCCGCAGTCCACGAAGGACTTGCAGTTCTTTGACATCGGCACGAAGACTTACGCCGAGGTACAGGGCGCGGAGATCGCCCAGCGCAATGCCCTTGTCGCTGCCATCCGGGACAAAGCCCGCGAGGTGGACTACAAGACCGCGTTCCAGAATGTGGTGGAGGAAGTCGCCTACACCTGGTTCAACCGTATGATCGCCATCCGGTTCATGGAGATCAACGACTATCTCCCCTCCCGCGTCCGTGTTCTTTCCTCCGAGAACCCCGGCAAGCTGGAGCCGGATTTTGTCACGAATCCCTTTGACACCGATCTGGACTTCACGCCCTACGAGCGCGACCGCGTGTTACAGTTCAAGGACGAGAACAAGCTGGACGAGCTGTTTCGGGCGCTGTTTATCAAGCAGTGCAACAAGCTGCATGAGATCCTGCCGGAGCTGTTTGAGGCGACCAGAGACTATACCGAGCTGCTGCTGACCATTTCGTTCACAGACAAGGACGGCGTGGTCTATCACCTGACCCATGATATCCCGGAGAGCGACTTCGATATTTCCCACACCGACGAGGACGGCAAAACGCCCGGTCAGGTGGAGATCATCGGCTGGATGTATCAGTATTACAACACCGAGCCGAAAGACGAAGTATTCGCGCTGCTCAAGAAGAACGTCAAGATCACGAAAGAGCGCATCCCCGCCGCGACGCAGCTTTTCACGCCGGACTGGATCGTTCGCTATATGGTTGAAAACAGTCTTGGCAGGCTTTGGGTGGAGGGGCATCCCAACGCTGCGCTGAAAGCCGGCTGGAAATACTATCTGGAGGAAGCCGAGCAGGAGCCGGATGTGCAGGCGCAGCTTGCCAAGCTCCGCGAGGACTATGCCAGGCTGAATCCCGAAGATATTAAGGTCATCGACCCCTGCATGGGTTCCGGTCATATTCTCGTCTATGCCTTTGATGTGCTGATGCAGATCTACGAGGCGCAGGGCTATACGCAGCGCGACGCCGCCCGGCTGATCGTGGAGAAGAATCTCTATGGTCTGGATATTGACAAGCGCGCGTATCAGCTTGCCTATTTTGCGGTCATGATGAAGGCGCGGCAGTATAACCGCCGGATTCTGAACGGCGAGCTCAGGCCGCATCTCTATGCCATTCAGGACAGCAACGGCATCAACCGCAATCAGCTGCAATTCTTTGGCTGGTCGATGGGCGATGTTGAGCGCAACAAAGCGCTCACGCAGGTGGAATATCTGCTTGACACGTTCCGCGATGCAAAAGAATACGGTTCTATTTTAAGTGTTGATATGCTCGATTGGGAGCTGCTGTATCGCTTTGCCGGGACGGTCGATTATTCCGACCAGATCAGCTTGGATGAACTGAATCTTGAGGCTACAAAAGACGCTCTCTGGACGCTGGTTGAACAGGGCGCTGTGCTGGCGCAGAAGTATGACGTGGTTGTGACGAATCCGCCGTATATGGCGGTCAGCAACGCCGGGGCAAAGGTCAACGACTATGTGAAGAAGAACTTCCCGGACAGCAAGGCGGATCTGTTCGCCGTGTTTATTGAACGCTGCGGGCAGATGGCGAAGAAAAACGGCTATCAGGCGATGATCACGCAGCACGCTTGGATGTTCCTGTCCAGTTTTGAGAAGTTGCGTAGAAAGCTGCTGGCAGTTGATATTGTCAATATGGCACACCTTGGCGCAAGAGCATTTGAAGAGATCGGCGGTGAAGTGGTTCAAACAACTTCTTTTGTTATGCAAAAGGCAAATGCTGCTGGAAGAAAGGGGCTTTACGCTCGTTTAGTTGATGGGGCATCACAGCAGGAAAAGGAAATGATATTCCTCGAACGAAAGTGCCAATTCGTGACAGACAAGGAAAACTATGATGTTATTCCCGGCAAGATTATCGCCTACTGGTTGTCTGATGCACTTGTTAATGATTTTCGTCGCGGAACACCTCTTGGAGAGATTGCATTTCCACGTCAAGGATTAGCAACGTCCAATAATGACAAATACCTTAGACTATGGTTCGAGGTCGCCAATGACAATCTGAACACTAAGGCGGTCTCGACAAGTGATGCAAAAAAATCAGGGAAACGATGGTACCCTCACTGCAAAGGGGGAGGGTATAGAAAGTGGTATGGTAATAGAGACTATGTTATTGATTGGAAGGATGATGGTAAACTTTTGAGGAATGACAATAAAGCGGTCATACGTAATCCAGATTATTATTTTCTTGACGGCTTTTCATACTCAGATGTCTCAACTGGCGACTATGCCTTGCGATATTACGGGAATGGGTTCATCTTTGATTCCACTGGGCCAATGATTTTCTTATCAGGAAACAATCATATGGATTATGATAACGCCAAGTTGCTTGCTTTGATGAACACATCTGTCGTAAATAAGATTTTAACATTTCTTTGCCCAACAATCCATTATACACAGAGCGCCGTCGCTAAAATTCCTTTGTTTGAGATTAGTACACCGTGTGAGACAGCTTTGAAAAATGTTGAGCTTTCTCGTGATGACTGGGATGCCTACGAAAACTCATGGGATTTCAAGCGGAATCCACTGGTGTGAGGTGATTTATGGGAACATCGGAAACGTATGCAGCACATTTATATAATAACTACCAATATCAGCAGTTTATTTCTGACATCAATAGTGACGCAGTTTATCACTATACTACGTCAGATACATTGTTCAAAATAGCCGAGAAAAAGCAGCTTCGCTTTACAAATCGCCTGTACTTAAATGATTGTAGCGAAGGGCGGTATGTGTTGGATTTGTGTATAAAGCGAATCGATGATATATGGGCGCCAAATTGCAGATTCTGCAAAAATGATTTTCTTGAGTGCCTAAAAATGCTCAGAGAGAAGCTCAATTTGCGGCAATTCCAATTCTACCAATGATGGCGATAATCTGACGATGTGGAACTATTATTCAAAGGGTGACGGAATCAATATACAGTTTTCCAAGTCCCAGCTACTTGATTCGCTGCAAACCCATCTTCACAATATTGTTGTTGGTCCTATAGCACTCCTACATGGGCTTGTTATATATGACGAAGACGAGCAGATAGGCATACTTAGAAAGCTATTGAACGATTTTTCTGAAACTGGAGAGATGCTTAATGAATGGGGATTGTTTACATCATGGGCTGTCCTTAATGTAGGTACTTTTTTCAAACACAAAGGATTTCGTGATGAGCGTGAGTATCGTATTGCCTACAATCTGTTTTGCGATCCCTATGACCCAACAAAATGTTTGTCGCTTTTTTCGGACAACGACCACAACAAACCGTATAGCTTTGATGTTTACCAAAAAGAAGGCATGATGGTTCCCTTTGTTGATGTGGATATTAGCAGTGACTCGTTTCAAGCAGTCACGCTGTCCCCAAGAATCGCAGCAGAATACTATGCAGATGGTTTAAAGCTTATGTTATACAAACATGGACTGTGGAAAAATAACATCAACATACAAAAATCCAGTATTCCGATACGCTTTTAATTCCCAAAAGCCGATGTAAAGGCTTGGCAAAAACGTGCCAATGATATCACACAGCTCCCCAATCAAAGCGTACTAAAAACGAAGGAGAAACGCTATGCCATATTTAGAAACTGTCCAAGAGCTTCTGGATGATGGCACACCCTCGACACTGATTTAGCATTCTCTTGCAACCTGTATGGAAAATGATGCTAAGAAATTCATAACTAATATAACGAAGGAGAGATCCCTATGAAAAACGAAAATGAAATCGAGATCAAGCTGACACATGAGGAAGAAGCCTTTATTCTGAATTTGTTGGAAGAAGCAAGAGTCACGACCGATGATCCGGCGGAACGCGCCACGACAGAAGCGCTGATTCAAAAGGTTCGAGAAGAAATCGGGCACTGATTCGGTGACTGAAATTCTCCCCAAAAGGAGCATAACAATGGGACGACTGATTTCCGAGAAATATGCTGCTTGGCAAGCCGAGTGCGAAGAACGCTTCCAGCAGCTCAAAAAGAACGAAGAAGAACTCAACCGCATTTTCATTGACATTTACGGTTTGCAGGACGAATTGACGCCGGATGTGGCGGACAAGGATGTGACTGTGCATCGCGTGTTCACTAGCCATGACGATGTGCCGGAATCCATGAAGGGCAGCAACTATGTCCGCACCATGCGCGACGAGATCGTCTCCCTCATCTCCTATGCCGTGGGCTGTATGTTTGGACGGTATTCTCTGGATGTGGAGGGGCTTGCCTATGCGGGCGGCGAATGGGATGGCAGCAAATACAAGACATTCCTGCCGGATGAAGACAACTGCATCCCCGTCACCGATGAGGAATACTTCAAAGACGATATTGTGGGGCGTTTTGTGGAGTTTGTCCGCACTGTCTATGGCAGCGATACGCTGGAAGAAAATCTGGACTTCGTCGCAAACGCCCTTGCGGGCAAGGGCAGCACCAGCCGTGAGGTCATCCGCAATTATTTCCTGAACGACTTCATCAAGGATCACATCAAGACCTATCAGAAACGCCCAATCTACTGGATGTTCGACAGCGGCAAGCAGAACGGCTTTAAGGCGTTGGTCTACATGCACCGCTGGAACGCCGACACCACCGGCAACGTCCGTGTGGAGTACCTGCACCGTGTCCAGCGCGTCTACGAGAGCGAGATCGCCCGGATGCAGGACACCATCGACAACAGCAGTAACGCCCGCGAGGTCTCCGCCGCACAGAAGCGCAAGGACAAGCTGACCAAGCAGCTCAAAGAGTCCAAGGACTACGACGCCAAAATCGCCCACCTCGCCCTCTCCCGCATCGACATCGACCTCGATGACGGCGTAAAGGTGAACTATGAAAAGGTGCAAACCGGACAGGACGGGAAGAAGATAGAGATTTTGACGGCGATTAAATAAAAAGATATAGGCCAGGAGGAAATGGGCTATGTATAAAGTCGACGCTACCGGAATACAACTCTTGCTTGGATATTCTGATGTTTTTGGAGAACCCGCCCCCAATCTGATTGAAGAGATTGGAAAAATAAATATGCACAAAACGCTGTCGATTATTGCTGAGCTCATTGGAATCAGAAATGTGAAGCTGAATCCTATCCGGTCTTTCTACTGTGAGATTTCGATACCGTTTGAAATGGCAATTAAAAAGGAAATCCTTGGGATTGATGAAAGACTGGTGAATGGGCTTCCTTCAAATCCGGTATACCGAAAAGACTGGCATATTATTTCCTTACAAATGTTCCTGATTTTTCTCAAGAAAATCCTTATTTATGGCGATTATAGCACTCTTTCTAAAACGGACTACTCAATCACTAAAGAAGATTATGCGCAGATAATCCGTCTCCAATTAGTTGTCGCTGATAAGGTTGAAGAAAAAAACAAGGCGGAGTTTGATGAAGGGCACTTTCTCTACTCAACTTATCATTTGAATAACCAGCCGAGTGTCGCCGGGCGCATTTTGCGTATGTATTACATGCTTGGGAATCTATGTAAAGATAAAACAAACTTTGCTGCTGATGTGCAAGGCGAATACCGTGACTATCCAGCTGCTTTTTTGGAAAAATACGGAGTGTCGATTACTCAATACATGGCGTTTCTATTATGGGAGCTACAACCTTATGATTCCAGCAACAACCGGCTTAACTATTTTTCTGTATGGCGCAATATTAAAGCGATATATAAAAGCAGCGTCAATTGTGATTTGCTCCTTAAAACACTATCATCATTGTCGGCCAAGCCAGAAGATTTGCATGAATGGGCTGTACATACCGAAAACGAAGAATGGAATTTCGAGGGATTTCAGAGAGCGCCATTTTTACTCGATGGCAAAGGAAACTATCTCTCAATTAGCGATTATACGCTGTCGAATGCCTTTTTTGAAAAATTGTATTGGTTGATAAGGGACTGCTATTCAACCGAGGATAGTCGTGCAATGGCGTTCTATGGTCGCTTATATGAAAGATATATTCAAGATCTAACGAGGGAAGCCGCTCAAACAACTTACACCTATATTGATGAGTTTTTGATTGGTAAGCGCGGACATGAGGCGAAATCATCTGATGCATATCTGCAAAAAGAAAACAAACTGCTTGCAGTTGAAGCAAAAGGGTTCTCCGTACTAAGTAAAGTAATGGCATGCAATAAAGATGTTGAGAAAAATAATCAAAAACTCTTTATCTGCCCTATCCTTGAAGCCGACAGCTTTGCTCAAAAGGCAATTCAACCAGGAGAAAAGTTTTCAGAGATTGAAGAAATATATGTTGTTGCAGTTTCTATGGATAGCATAAATGCAAATCCATATTACTACGAGGGAATTATCAAGGAAATAGAGAAGAAAAAAGGCTGCGCCAGAGTTAAATACTATTTCAACTTTAATGTTGAAGAGTACGAAATGTTGATGAGTGTAGTTGAAAAAGGGATAGATATATTTTCGTTGTTAAAAGAATACTTTGAAGAGTCGACACTTCCTCCTTTTAGCAACTATCTTCGGGGCAAAGGCTTAAAACCCGAGATGACATCCTTCATGAATGGTTGGTATAAGCAGGCCACAGAGGAAATGGCCGTTTTTTTGAGAAGTAACGAAGAAAACCAAGTTGGAGACTAAACATGGCAGAACTGAACTTAAAACAAATCGCAGATAAGCTCAACGCGGAGTTTACCGGGGACGTGCGGAAGCTGGTCTTCTGGTATGACGACAATGCGGAGTTTGCCGAGGATATTGACACGCTGGAGCTGGAAAATGCCAAGGTGCTGCACCTTGCGCCGGACAACCAGTTCTATACGAAATACTTTCTGGAGTGCGTAGACAGAACCACGAATTATCTTGTCTATGCGCCCTTTGCGAAGCCTGCCGTTCGGGATAACCACCTCGCAGACACCATCCGGTACTCCAAGGAGTTTTTCGCAGACCGTGCCTCGCTGCTCGCCCTTGATCTCGGCATCGACGAGCGGTATAAGCCGGTGATCCAGCACTACATAAAGTTCTTTGCGAACAAAGACCGGACCCAGAAGTTCTATGATCTGGAGCTTGAAACCTTTAACCGCAGCACGATTGAGGTCGCGCTCATGAGCGTTCTCTGCAAGAGTAAAACCGCTTCGTTTGAGGAGGTCGTCCGCTGCATCCTGACGGATGACGGGTTGGAGAGCAATAAGCATCTGGCAGAGTTTGAGAAATACGACCTGCTCACAGCGTTCTGGCAGCAGGTCGAGGCCGTGTTCGGCTACACTGACCCGAAGCCGACGCTCCAAAAGTTTGTGATGGCGTGCTTTGCAACCTATGCCTCCCGGAGCATTACTGCGGAAATGCCACAGGCGTGGAAGCCGTTTATCTCCTACAAGTCCGGCAATATCATCGCTTTCTTGGATAATCTGATGAACAGCTATCTCTATGGAGAACGATTTGATGAGATCTCAGAGCTTGCCTATGAAGCCCTCGGTGCTGCCGGAGCGCTCAGCAAGCTGCCAGTGGAAGCTCTCGTGGACTGCTGCGTATTTGCAGGCATTGACAAGCTGTTGATCGCATGGATCAGGGGGCGGCTGGAGAGCGAAGACCTCGATGCCAAGCTCGGTGGAAAGACAATTCCAGAGATCTGCACACTGCGGCGTAAGATGCACTTTGGGAAGCGGTTCCGCAGCGAGTATTTCATCCTTGAGAACGCATTTTACATCATGGCTCCCGGACTCTATTTTCCTGTCACGGGTATTGAAAATATTGTCAAGCAATACACAGCGCAGGATTATCTCATCGACCGCCGCTATCGGTACTTCTACCTCTATTTTGACCGGCTGGAAAGCAGCGCGGACTTTGAACGACTGCGCGATCTGGTAGAGAACATCTATACCAACGACTATCTGAACAAGCAGATCGTCAACTGGAATCAGAGTCTTACAGCGGCTGACGGAAAGAGCGGATTGCCACAGCAGCTTGATTTTTATTCCCGCTTTGTTCGCAATAACAAAGAACGTACAGTCGTTATCATTTCGGATGCGCTGCGATATGAGGTCGGGCGGACACTCTTTGAGAAGATTCAGGCAGACGAGAAATGCACCGCAACGATCTCTGCAATGCAGGCGGTTCTGCCGTCCTATACGCGGTTTGGCATGGCAGCGCTATTGCCGCATAAAACGATTGCGGTCTGCCCAGATCTCCGCGTTACCATAGACGGCAAGCAAACTGACGATCTCAAGCAGCGTGAAGCAATTTTGCAGGCGGCACAGCCGAACAGCCGGTGTGTCCAATTTGACGATATTAAGTCCATGAAGGTTGCCGAACTGCGAGAAGTCTTTACTGGTCAAGACGTGGTCTATGTCTACCACAACCAGATCGACGCGCGCGGAGACAAGCCGAGCACGGAGAACGAAGTCTTCGCAGCCTGTGAGGAAGCGGTCAATGAGATTTTCACGCTGATCAAACGTCTGACCGTCAGCGCAAACACGATCCATTACATCATTACCGCAGATCATGGTTTTCTCTATAAGCGGGACAAACTGCACGAGAGCGATAAGATCAGCGGGATTCCCAACGCTGGACGTAGGTTCGCGCTCACCACTGAAAAGATTCAGGCGGCCGGTGTGACAAGTTTGCCACTTGCTTCGATTACTGGTGAAGAAGACGGCAGAACGGTGTATTTTCCCCTTGGCAGCGATTTGTTCAAGGCAGCAGGCGCTGGTCTTAACTATGTTCACGGCGGCAGCTCTCCGCAGGAGTTGATTGTCCCGCTGATTGATGTGAAAACAGAGAAAGGACGTCGGGACACGACGACCGCACAGATTGCGCTTGTCAGCCTGACTTCCAAAATCACGAATCTGATTACAACGCTTGATTTCATACAGACTGAACCCGTCAGTGACGTTGTGAAAGAAACGACCTATCGACTCTACTTTATCTCAGACGACAACGAGAAAATCTCCAACGAAAATATCTATATTGCCGATAAGAAGGACAAGGATACGACAAAGCGTGTCTTCCGTCTGAGGTTCTCGTTCAAGAACAAGAAATACGATAGGAGTCGGAAATACTATCTTGTTGCATTCGATGATAAGAACGATCTTGAAGTCCTGCGGCATGAGATCATTATGGACATCGCTTTTGCGGATGATTTCGGCTTTGGATTTTAAGATAGGAGGATAAGAGCAATGGTTGAATTTGAGAACATGGAACAGCGTGAAGTGCTGGAAACACCAAATCTCGAAGAAAGTCCAAACGAAACGCTTGATCGCAAGCTTCGTGCCTATTTTGATGGCAAGATCGTCCGCAAAGACCTCACAAAATCAATCAAAGAGGGTGCGAATGTTCCGGTCTATGTTCTGGAGTTCCTCTTGGGACAGTACTGCAGCTCGGACGATCAAAGCGTGATTGACGAGGGCATTCACAATGTCAAAAAGATTCTGGCGGACAATTTCGTCCGCCCGGACGAGGCGCAGAAGATCCTGTCCATTTTGCGTGAGCGCGGCAGCTACACGGTTATTGATAAGCTGACGGTCAAGTTGAACATCAAGGAAGACCGCTATGAGGCTGAGTTTTCCAACCTCGGAATCAAAAACATTCCAATTCAACCGGAATACGCTTCCAAATATGATCGGCTGCTCTGCGGCGGTATCTGGTGCATCGTCCAGCTTGAATATGAATTTGTCGAAGAAGATAAGCGAGTCAGTCCCATCAGAATTTATAAGCTGACACCGATCCAGATGCCGCATATCGACATGGACGAAGTCAAAAATGGGCGCAAGGCTTTCACCAAAGAAGAATGGCTCACGATCATGCTCCGTTCTTCCGGTATGGAACCAGACAACTTCCCGGAGCGTGTAAAGTGGCTGCTGTTGGCGCGTATGGTTCCACTGGTAGAAAACAATTTCAACTACTGCGAACTCGGTCCACGCAGTACCGGTAAGTCCCATATCTATAAAGAGATTTCCCCAAACAGTATTCTTGTTTCTGGCGGTCAAACATCCGTTGCCAACCTGTTCTACAACATTGGCACAAAGACAGTCGGTCTCGTCGGCATGTGGGACTGTGTGGCGTTCGATGAAATCGCCGGTATCAACTTCAAGGATAAAGACGGCGTTCAAATCATGAAGGACTATATGGCCTCCGGCTCCTTCGCCCGCGGCAAGGAAGAAAAATCTGCGTCCGCCTCGATGGTTTTTGTCGGCAATATCAATCAGGATGTTTCTGTGCTGCTCAAGACCTCACATCTATTCGAACCGTTCCCGGATGCGATGGCGTATGATACTGCGTTCCTTGACCGTATTCATTGCTACCTTCCCGGTTGGGAGATTCCGAAGTTCCGTCCAAACAGCTTTACCAACGATTATGGCTTCATTACGGACTACCTCTCGGAGTTCCTGCGGGAACTGCGGAAGGAATCGTTCGGCGATGCCTTGGATAAATACTTCAAACTTGGCAGCAACCTGAATCAGCGCGATACGATTGCCGTTCGCAAAATGGTTTCAGGCATGCTGAAACTGCTTTATCCAGACGGTGACTTCGGTAAGGAGGAAGTCCGTGAGGTGCTTACCTTTGCCCTGGAGATGCGCCGCCGTGTTAAGGAGCAGCTTAAAAAAATCGGGGGCATGGAGTTCTACGATGTCAATTTCTCGTTCGTAGATAACGACAGCTTTGAGGAAACCTTTGTGTCTGTTCCTGAGCAAGGTGGCGGCAAACTGATTCCGGATGGCATGTGTAATCCAGGTCATATCTATACAGTTTCTCGCGGCAAGAGCGGCATGATCGGCGTCTATCGCCTTGAAACGCAAATGCTCCCCGGCAACGGCAAGCTGGAGCGGACAGGACTTGGCACGGACCGCGAAGCAAAAGAATCAACCAATACCGCGTTTAACTATCTCAAAGCCAACGCAAACGCCATCAGCGGTAATATCAGCACGACAAGCAAAGATTACATCATCAATTATCAGGATTTGAACGGCATCGGGATCACGAAGCATCTGGCACTTCCGACCGTTATTGCGATTTGCTCCGTTGCGTTGTCTCGCCCGACTGTGACCGGTTTGGCTGTTCTGGGCGACATCAGCATTAGCGGAACAATTATGAAAGTCGAAGATCTTGCCAACGTGCTTCAGGTGTGCCTCGACAGCGGTGCGAAAAAAGTCCTGCTGCCAATCACTTCTGCAGCAGATATCGGCAGCGTTCCGTCCGAGCTGGTCGGTGCATTCAGCCTGATTTTCTACTCCACCCCGCAGGAGGCGGTTTTCAAGGCACTCGGTGTAGACTAAGGAGGCAGGAACATGTTTGAAGATGATTTTTCAAAAATGCTCCGTGATTACCCGGCAGCGGTCACAGACAAGAAGGTCTTTGCCGGCTTGATGAAGGATCTCTTTCCGGGGCAGCAGATGCAGATCAATCTCATGAATACAACGTATGAGCTTGGCATTGCCAATGAGATTGCAGGTGTTGCGCATATTAACAATGCATTTGCTTTTCGATTTGTAAAGCGTCTGGTGGACGAGTACGGTGTCAGTCGGCTCAATGCAGATTGGGCGGTTTCTGTGTGGTGCGTCTGTTATGGGCAGCGGCTTTTACATAAACCTTGCGACATTCAAATCAGCCGCGCAAAAAGCGGTGCAGCTCCGGCAATTCAGGCAGACCGCCATCCGGACGCAGGCAGGCAATATGGGGACTTGTTCCGCTATACAAAGGCGGACGGAGGCTATGGTGTCACCGGATTTTCTGGTCAAAACAAGAAAACCATCATTTTCTCGAACCGATATAACAACCAGGTTGTAAAACGGATCATGCCGCGCTCTTTTGCGGAGTGCGAAGTGCGAGAAGCAGTTATGACGGACGGAATTGAAGTCATTGACGCGGGCGCGTTTGCCGGCTGCACAGAGCTCAAGCAGGTCATATTTCCCAACACACTCAAAGAAATTGGCGATTGTGCATTTCAGTCTTGCCCAGAGCTGGTTACGGCAATGCTGCCGCAAGGCATTGAGCAGATCGGAAAATACTCCTTTGCAGGTTCCGGACTCAAGACGATTTCGATTCCGCGTTCTGTGTTTTGGGTGGGAGAAGGTGTTTATTCGGACTGCAAACGGCTGAATAATGTTGTTGTACCTGATAACATCATTTCCATTCCAGATAAGATGTTCAGCGGTTGTGACAGTCTGAGCGAAATCAAACTGCCAGAGACGGTGGACAGCATCGGCGCTGATGCATTTCGAGATTGCAGCAGCCTGCAATCCATTGTAATTCCGGAATCTGTACATTCAATCGGGGAAAACGCTTTCTCTGGAACACACCCGAAGTTTACGCTGCTTTGTCACAGACTCTCCGAGGCAGAAAAGTACGCAAGAAGCCATGATATCACGTTTCAGATCATTTACTGAGGTGGGGCTATGGGATTATTAGATTTGTTTAAGCCGCAATCAAAGACACCAATGGTGCAAAGCATCCTACCGGATGCTGCCGTTCAGGAAATCCTGCGCGGACGATTGCCGATTCTGAATACAAATAAGATCTTTCTAAAATCCGGTGAGGTCTGCCATTACATTGACAAGGCAATCTATGAAAAGAAGATCGTAAGGAAACGCTATGTCCGGCGAAACTCCGGATACTCTGCACCGGGACTTTTCAAGGGAACGCGCGTTAACTATGGGGGCGGCACGACCGATCAGGTAGACAATGTTACCTACCAGACGATGCGCGGGATTCTGTACATCACGAACCGCCGAATCATCTTTCAGGGTGATCAAGAAGGATTTGATTTGAAGGTGGATGACCTTGTGGCAATTACGCCTTACAGCAACTGCGTGGAGCTTCAGACAAGTAAAACACACTACAAGATTTTTGTTCCAAACGGCAATGTGACGCAGTCTGTTTTGCAGTTAATACGATAAGGAGGAATGAACGTGGACGGGCAGTTAAAGGCAGGAACTTTTCTGACATCGGAAAGCTCTAACAAATATAAAGTAAACGCTCTGCTTGGCGCAGGCGGACAAGGCGAAGTCTATGATGTAGAGTGTGGCGGCAAGCACTATGCACTCAAGTGGTACTTCAAGCACATGGCGACCAAATCGCAAAAAGAGATTCTGGATAACCTGATTACCAGAGGTGCGCCGGATGATTCATTCCTCTGGCCGCAGGATTTGATTTTCAAAGGATACGGCGAGTCCTTTGGCTACATCATGCCGTTACGTCCAAAGAACTTCAAAAGCATTGTAGACATGATGAAGCGTCGTGCAGAGCCGTCGTTTCGAACCCTTTGCAAAGCCGCCTATAATCTAACGAATGGCTATCAGAAGCTGCACACGATGGGATACAGCTACCGGGATATTTCGTTCGGCAATATGTTCTTTGATCCGGATACCGGCGATGTGCTGATCTGTGATAATGACAATGTATCTGCCAATGGAATCGACAACAGCTCCGTATATGGCACACCGCGATTCATGGCCCCGGAAATCGTCATGGGACAGGCAAAGCCGTCTCGGAACACCGATCTTTATTCGTTGGCGGTGCTACTGTTTTATATGTTTATGATGGGGCATCCGTTGGAAGGCAAGCTCGAAGCTGAGATCAAGTGCATGGACATTCACGCCATGAACAAGCTATACGGTAAGAACCCGATTTTCATCTATGATCCGAATGACAAGAGCAATCGCCCCGTCAAGGGATATCAGGACAATGTCATCATCTATTGGGAACTGTATCCGCAGGTCATCCGCGATCTTTTTATAAAGTCCTTTACAGTTGGTTTGACCGCGCCAAATAAACGCGTGACCGAAAAAGAATGGCTTGAGGCATTTGCCAATCTGCTCTCCGGCATTGTTCTTTGTCCGAAGTGCGGCGCGGAGGTGTTCTTTGATGCACAAAAACACGATAACGGCATAGCGCAGACCTGCTGGAACTGTAAGAGTACGGTTCCCATGCCGGCGACGCTGATCGTCGGGAAGAGTCGCGTCCTGCTTCAAAAAGATGCCAAGCTCTATGCGCATCATATCTACGGTAATTTCGACATGAACACCGTTGTCGGCTCTGTTGTCCAGAATCCGAAGAATCCAAATCTCTGGGGCATTCGCAATGAAAGTACGGAGAACTGGACGTATATCAAACCGGGTGGAATGCAGATTCCCGTTGCAATCGGCAAGAGCGCAGCCATCGCAAAAGATGTCCGCATTGACTTCGGTCAGATGACCGGAGAATTCAAATAAACACAGGATGCTACATAGGAGGAAATTAAAATGGCAGAAGCATTGAAACGTCCAGGCGGTGAATTGGCAAGCAGACCGCTTCATTTCTTTTGGGTGGTCGACTGTTCTGGCTCCATGTACGGCGAAAAAATTGGTACTGTGAATCATGCAATTCAGTCTACCATCCCGGAGATGGTAGATGCTGCAAAGGATAATCCCAATGCGCAGCTCCTTGTGAGAACGCTGAAGTTCTCCACCGGAGCGACTTGGGTGACGCCGGACCCGGTGAACATTGAAGACTTTGCATGGGATGATCTGGATGCCGGTGGTGTCACCGATCTTGGAAAGGCTTTTGAGATGCTGGCGGCGCAGCTTACCATTCCACCAATGACGGATCGCGCACTTCCCCCCGTCATCGTGCTGCTCTCGGACGGACAGCCAACAGATGACTATAAGAAATCTCTGGATAAGTTGCTGCACCTGCCCTGGGGCAAGAAAGCTGTTCGTATCGCGATCTCTATCGGTCAGGATGCGGATGACGATGTGCTCCAGCAGTTTACTGGCAACCGCGAGCTTGTCTTGCAGGCGAACAATCCGCAGGCACTCGTTAAGATGATCAAGTGGGCATCTACCGCAGCCTCGCTGGTTTCTGCTCCGGCAAGCAGACCAAAAGAAATGGATGTCGTTCCTGCTGGGAACAACACGCCCAGCGCAACAAATGCGCCTCTGGTGCTGGATATGAACAACATTCCCGATCCGGGTTCGATTGGAGCAAATGATGTATGGTGATCGGAGCTTTCTCCGGGAGAGGATGATTGCATCATGAAACGAATGGTATTCGGAGAAAGTGTGCAGGGTGCCTCCCACAAGCGGGTAGATAAAGAGTGCCAGGACAGCTTTAAGAAACTCGAATATGATGACGGAACGGTTATCATGGCAATCGCGGACGGACATGGCAGCAAGGCTTGCCCGTATAGTAAGTCCGGGTCCAGCATTGCAGTCAATGTTTTCTGCAAGGTCATGGACGAGTTTCATGCAAGTTACGCAGAAAATCTAGAAATGCTTTTAACCTACTTGAACCGTGAAGGCGATACGAAGGTCGCGCAGGCTGTTGATGCAGAATGGAAGCGGCGCGTCCTGAAAGTACACACGAACCAAAAAAGAGAAGTTCTGCTTACCGAAGACGGAGAAAAAAACAAAGCGGAGATCTACAAGCAATACGGCTCCACCCTGGTAGGATTGATGATTACGCCAATCTTTGTTTTCGCGTTCCAGCTCGGTGATGGTGATATCAGCTATGTCGATCAGAATGGGCTTGACCATCTTCTGGAGGATGAAAAAATCCTCGGCGTAGAGACACATTCGCTCAGCAAAATCGATTCATGGAAAAAAGTTGTATCTGCCGTTCGACGCCGAGATGAAGCCGACGGACTGCCGTATATGTTGATGCTTTCTACAGATGGCTTTGCGAACAGCTACAAGAATGCAGACGAGTTTCAGAAAACCTGTGTAGACTATTTCGCCATGATCCAGCAGTACGGCGCAGATGCTGTGGCAGCAAATTTGAAGAGTTGGCTCTCCGAAACGAGTGCTATGGGCTGCGGCGACGATATTACCGTCCTGATCGCATATTTCTCCGATGACACTGCAACGGAAAGCGAGGCTGCTACCAATGAGTGATTTTAACGAAGCCGTTGTGCTGATTGCAAAATGTGGAGAAAGGCATAAAACATATGGTATGCGGTTAGAAAAAACGGGACATGACCGATGGCTCACAACGTGGGCTTTCCCTATTAAGGAGTCGTCTGCTAAGCGCGAGGGATACGATAAAGTTCAGGTCAAGGGAGATATTTCATTTGCAGATGACTATCCCGGATGTCCTTATTGCGGTGGCCACGGGCTGACGCTTTGTTCCTGCGGGCATTTGAGCTGTACTATTTTGAGAAACAACATCTTCACATGTGAATGGTGCGGAACGCAAGGGCAAATCGGAGATTATTCCGGAGAAACGATCACTGCCGGAACAGACTATTGATCTGCTTTTTCTGAGTTTAATCGGAGAAGCAATGAGAGGGCCGGACTCAAACAGCGCATAACACAGGTTTTCTTTGCGGTGCGTTCATGTTTTTTACAACTATTTCATTTTCCCGCTATCCCTAGTTTTGCACCCTTCAAATCATTAAATCGAGGCGGCCTCAGACGATGCTGAATCGTTTTGAGGCAGCCTTTTTAGCTTATAGTGAGATTTTCAAATTCGATTTTGCCAATTATTTACACTCTCTGTTCGTCTTCTTTTGCAAAGAACTCAGACCATGAGATACCTAAGCCGCGGCAAATTTGTTCAAGCGTTTCTACAGATAATTGTCCTTTCCGCCTTGCTGTATTTTTAATTGTAGACTGAGGCAGATTACAGAGCTCGGCCAGCTTGCTGAGTGTGAGGTTTCGCTCATTTGCAAGTTCTCTCACACGCTGAATTGTATCCATTCACAATCCCAACCTTTCGTGTATTGTACCTCCTATTCTACAACAAACACTGTCCGTTAATTGGTACAATTAAAGCACTCGTCCAACAATCTCGAATTGATTTTCCGGGCGGACAATCTTGTCTGCATAGTTTCGATTGTAGGAGATCAAAACAGGCTGCATATGAATAACGCCATAGCTATCTGTATAAGCGTCAACGGAGTCATTCTCCGGCTGCTGTTCTCCATAGCGTTTTATATATCCCTCACCATCATAGACAAAGATGCCAACTTGTCCAACAGAGAGAGTCTCACACTTTTGTACCCAGACAATCTGCCCATCGTGGTAAACCGGTTCCATGCTGTCTCCAGAAACTCTCACCCCAAAATCTGCGTCCGGAGGGACTGCATTTTCAGGGAAGCTGACCATCTCATAGTTTCCTTCATCCAGAAAGGCTCCTGTGCCGGCGGATACGCACAGGTTGCTGACTGCCTTACTAATGTATCGAATCTGATTGTCATCTTTTGACTGAGGCCTATACCTTCCGGAGGCAATCAGGTCATCCCGATAAGATCGCATTTTTGCCATTCCGACTTCATTAAGCTCCGAAACATAAGAACCTGTAAAGTAGGAAATACCCTCTTCAATATGCAGTGCGTGGCAAATTGCAACAAGCTGATAGGCACTCGGGACGGTCAATCCGTTTGTCCATTTACCCAGAGCAGAGTGTGTAACATCTACACCGTAATTTTTCAGCACTTCACAAAACGCCTTTTTACTATATCCACAATCGCGGACAGCTTTGGCAAGCTGCTGTCCGATTACATTTCTCTTTTTTTCTATCTCTGCGTTATACGGAGAAGCAGCCGTTCTAAATGGAACGACTTTTGTGTCTTCGCGGTTCATAAAAGCACCCTTTCCTTTCGTATGTTCTGATTATACACGATGAAACACTCTCACGTCAAGGATAATAGCGAATAAAGTCGCAACTGCGACCTTGACATAGCGCAATTCGCTATTATATGATAATGGCACAAACGGAGCAGAGGGAGATACGCACGTCAATCATGGAAAGTATGTGGAACGACCACATGTCTCCCTTTTTATTTTGATAGAATTATGGATAGGCTTCAGCAAATACGACTTAACAAAAACGCAAAGTAGAATTATGCCAGGAGTATCCAAGCTGGCGGCTTTGTTAAAACGGCTTTTGCGAGAAGTCAACTATACTGCCTAAAATTGATTATGCTACTGCCTCGATATAGTCAAATCCAAAGCGGCTGCAGAGTCCTGTTTCTACCGAAGAATCCTACAAATCCCCCTGTTTCCGCTTCAGTAGAAGTCACCAATATATGTAATTCGCAGGAAAACCTGAAAGCGGTGAATGACGAACGAGATGTTGGACAGATTCCCGCAACAACCTATTTCAAAGGAGAAGATATGGATTTTATCGAAGCAACGCCGCTTCCCACTGAATGCCGCTGCTGTCAAAAGACGGATTGTTACAATTGTGACCACGCATCAAAACGCTGGACTTTGTCCAAAAAGCAGGAGCTTTTGCTGCTGCGAAAGCTTAAAGAAAAGGCAATCCTGCGCTTTAAACGGCAGATTGAAGAAATTGATTATCAAATTGCAATGATGGAGGAAGCAAAGCGATAGCACAGAAGCGCGCAGAACAAGGCAGAATACTGCATGGTCATGCGGAGAGGAAGATGAATGTGAAATATGAGGGAATATCTTGTCAGTGGCACTGTCCAAACTGTGGCGCGCTAGTGCAAGGCATTAAGAATGGTGATGGTATAGCAAAGGGTGAATGCAGAAGCTGTGGCAGCAGTATGGTTCGAAAATTCATGGGGCGAAGACATGATCGTCTAGATGTTTACGCACCAAAGGGACAGGAAAGTGTCTACGCATAAAACAGAATACAGCGTGACGGTCAAAACGGTTGAGATGAAACAGGCTTCGTAAATCCGGTATCAGACCGCACGCCCTGACTACCGGATGGTTTATCCAGACATACATGAGAGGCCACCGGCAAGACAGATCCAGTAATGGGTCTGCCTTGTCGGTGGCTTTTTTGTTTTTAGTTCGATTTCACTCAGATATTCAATCAACAAAATATTCGTAGCCTGATATGCATTAGGGCTGAGGATACAAATGTGGACTTTCTCTATGAGAAGGACACATCGGTACCCTTTCCTTTGTGCGCCAAGTTATAGGCTCTAATGGATCGTGTGCCGATTACACGATCCATTTTTGTATACTCGGCCTTTTTCGCGGAGGCGGAAAGGGCGAATTATGAAGTGGCTGTGTTTTATAGCGAAATACCCGTAATCTCCTCGTTTCTCACTCCCACACAAGAAACGACAAAAGGAGATTGCAAAAATGGCATGGATCAATGGGCTTGAAAGAAAAAGGTTTAACGAGGAACAGAAACGCCTTGCAGAACAGTATCGTGCTGCAGGGATGACTGAGGAGCAGATTGAGCAGATGTATCAATTTGATCTTGTGGAATTTAACAGCAGACGCAGATTCAGCGAACATACACAACAGTTCTCAGAAAATGCTTTTGAGGAAAGTGATGATGACAAGTCGCCTCTTTTGGAAAAATATCTCGCACAGCTCTCCACCAGTCTTGACTTTTCTTTTGCCGGTGACCGGTATGGTTGGATCGAGGAAATTGAAAAGCCAGAACTTATCAAAGGAATAAAAGCGCTGTCCAAAGAGGACATTGAACTTATTACACTCTACGTTTTTGATGATTTGACACAAAACGAAATTGGCGTTCGGTTTGGCATTTCGCAAAAAGCCGTCAGTAAGCGCATCGAGCAAATAAGAAAGCACTAAAATAAATTTTCATAATTTTTTAATTTGGTTCTAAGAGCGGTGCTTTCGCCGGCTACCACATGAGGGGAATCCCCTCACTGGACCTTGAAAAGTGAATACCAGCAACGCGGATCACACCGCAGGTTGGGAAATGCGCACGGCGCGCGCGACGACCCGGAAGCAGCAAGCTTCCGGCGAGCGAGAAACGCGCCGTGGGCAGCCTTGGC
>ERZ779885.574-NODE-574-length-41770-cov-18.243917_pt1 | contig 41770 bp, 27 predicted proteins | sample MGYA00511554_ERZ779885 | MGnify/ENA primary metagenome ERZ779885 (study PRJEB29588, sample SAMEA2160998) | human gut metagenome | biome: human gut; feature: human-associated habitat; material: faeces | place: Denmark | collected 2008/2010 ... | reverse complement strand
AGCTGCCGGAGCGGTGCTTAAGCCGCAAGGCGGGAATTGTGCGGTGTTGCCATAAGAAAACATAGATTTAGGAGCGTAACAAAACAAGATGGCACAACAAAACAAGAGCAATTCCCTGACCGAAGGCAGTGTAGCGCGCGGCATGCTGCTGTTTGCGATCCCTATTTTTATCAGCAATTTGTTCCAGCAGCTGTACAACGCGGCAGACTCGCTGATTGTGGGCAACTTTTTGGGCGGCGAGGCGCTGGCGGCAGTTGGTTCTTCCGGCAGCCTGATTTTCCTCTTGACCGGTTTTGTGAACGGCGTAGCGCTGGGTGCCGGTGTGCTGATTGCCCGCTACTTTGGCGCAAAGGACTGGGAGAGCCTGGAAAAAGCCATCCACACCACGGTGGCGCTGGGCCTGGCCGCCGGGGCGGTGCTGACGGTTGTGGGCGTGATTTTGACCCCGCAGATCCTGCACTGGATGGGCACGCCGGAGGATGTTATCGGCAACTCGGTCGCCTACTTCCGCACCTACTTTTTGGGTTCCATTGCAGTGGTCATGTACAATGTGGGTGCCAGCATTCTGCAATCGGTCGGCAACAGCCGCAGCCCTATGAAGTACCTGATTGCAGCATCGCTCATTAACATTGTGCTGGACCTACTGTTTATCGGCGTACTGGGGTACGGCGTGGCTGCGGCCGCATTTGCCACGATTATTTCCCAGTCAGTCAGTGCCATTCTGGCATTCTCCAAGCTGATGCGCAGCAAGGAAGCCTGGGCTGTGAGCTGGCGCAAGGTTCGGTTTGACGGCCCCATGCTGCATGGCGTTATTTTGCAGGGCCTGCCCTCCGGCATCCAGAACTCGGTCATCTCGCTGGCAAATGTTATTGTGCAGGCAAACATCAACTCGTTTGGCGCACTGGCCATGGCCGGGTGCGGCTCTTACAGCAAGGTGGAAGGTTTTGCTTTCCTGCCGGTCACCTGCTTTTCGATGGCACTGGCCACTTTTGTCAGCCAGAATGTGGGTGCGGGCAAACCTGACCGCGTGCACAAGGGTATGCGTTTTGGCGTGATTTGTTCGATTACGCTGGCCGAGTGCGTCGGCGTTGCGGTTTACCTGCTGGCGCCTTGGCTGATTGGTGCGTTCAGCAGCGAGGCCGATGTGGTCGCCTTTGGCGTGCGGCAGGCACACACCATTGCGCTGTTCTACTTTTTGCTTGCGTTCAGCCACTGCTGCGCCGGCATCCTGCGCGGATTGGGCCGCCCCATTGTGCCCATGGCCGTTATGCTGGCGGTCTGGTGCGCATTGCGCATTACTTACATTACGGTAACGCTGCACTTTATCCATGATATCGGGGTCATCTTCTGGGCATACCCTCTGACCTGGAGCATCTCTTCTCTGATGTTCCTGCATTACCTGCGGCATTGCACGATTCCCCGTGTCGGCGGCGGCGCACCGCACGATATGAAAGATGTGTGATGTGGGCGGATACAAAAACACATCACATATAAAATAGCGGGTACACTGCCACATGAAGCGAGCTACTTTGCCGTTCGCCGCAAATAAACCATTCGCTTTTTTACACTCTGGGCGGCAGGGCTTTGCGGATTGACAATTCCCCCGTTTTGCGCTACAATACCATACAGTTAGCCGCCGTGGCGGAACTGGCAGACGCAAGGGACTTAAAATCCCTCGGTGGAAACATCGTACCGGTTCGATCCCGGTCGGCGGCACTGGCTGAGCCTTACCGGATTTTCCGGTAAGGCTCTTCTTTGTTTGTGGGGTTCCCCTTTGCATAACCGCTGCAGCCACGACCAACACTGATTGGAAAGCGGTGGGCGGGGCCGGCTCGCATTTGTTATGCCTAACCGCCATTTCTGTGGTCACCGAACGCCAAAAATCGCCCGATTCGTCCATTTTTGGTGCAAAATTGCAGGGTTTGTACCAGTTTTTGCGGTTTGCCCTTGACGCAAAGAAATTGTTGGAATATAATAAGCACCGTTAATCCTAGAGTTTTTATAGGATATGAAAATAACAAAGGTGCCCGGCACACCGCCGCCTGCCTGCTTTGCGCTGCAAACGGATGGCTGCGCCGGACGCCGAACCAAGCTGCGGGTTTGCCTGCGGCTTTTTGAAATACAAACGCTCACCTTATTATAAAGCGAGCAGGAGGCAGTTTTTATGGCAGAGCAAGTTTTGAACGTAACCGGTCTGGCCGCACGCGTGGAAGACAAACAGCTGTTGCACGGCGTGGATCTTACCATCAACAAGGGCGAAACCCATGTGCTGATGGGCCCCAACGGCGCAGGCAAATCCACCCTGGGCTATGTTTTGATGGGTGCCCCCAAATATACCGTGACCGGCGGCCAGATCCTGTTCAAGGGCGAGGATATCACCCATGAATCCACCGATAAGCGCGCCAAGGCCGGCATGTTCCTTTCTTTCCAGGAGCCGCTGGAAGTTCCCGGCCTGACGCTGGAAGGCTTTATCCGCAGCGCATTGCAGCAGAAGGTCGGCCATGTGCGTTACTATGACTTCAAGAAAGAGCTGGCCCGCTGCATGGACATTTTGCAGATGGATGCTTCTTACGCAGAGCGCAGCCTGAACGTTGGTTTTTCCGGTGGCGAAAAGAAAAAGGCCGAGATTTTGCAGCTGATGATGCTCAAGCCCTCCCTCGCCATTCTGGACGAGACGGACTCCGGCCTGGACGTTGACGCCGTGCGCCTGGTTTCCAAAGGCGTGGAAGAATACCAGAAAGACCACAACGGCGCTTTGCTGATCATCACCCACAGCACCCGCATTCTGGATGCGCTGTCTGTTGATTACACCCACGTGCTGGTCAACGGCAAGATTGCTGCAAACGGCGATGGCAGCCTGGTGGAAGAGATCAATGTGAACGGCTACGAGCGCTTTGAAAAGATGGCGGAGGCCTGAGAAATATATGGCAGAAGTAAGCGAAGCAAAACGCGAAAAATCGCAGGTTGAGGACATTAACCGCAGCCTGTATGATTTCCGCTATGAGGAAAAAGATGCCTACAAGGTAGACGCTGGCCTGACCCCCGCCATTGTAGAGCAGATTTCCCGCGAGAAGAACGACCCCGACTGGATGTTGGAGCTGCGCTTGAAATCGCTGGAGATCTATAATAAGACCGGTATCCCGGAGTGGGGCCCGCCGATTGATGAGCTGAACATGGATGATATCATCACCTATGTGCGCCCCAACACCAAAATGAGCGCCAAGTGGAGCGAAGTGCCCACCGACATCAAGGATACCTTTGAAAAGCTGGGTATCCCCCAGGCCGAGCGCGACAGCCTGGCCGGTGTCGGCGCACAGTATGATTCCGAGCTGGTATATCATAACGTGAAAAAAGAGGTTGCGGAGCAGGGTGTTATTTACACCGACCTGGAAAGTGCCATGCACGGCCCTTATGCCGAGATGATCCGCACCCATTTCATGCACCTGGTTCCCCCCACGGATCACAAATTTGCCGCCCTGCACGGCGCGGTATGGTCTGGCGGTTCTTTTGTGTATGTTCCGCCGCATGTGCATGTGGAGATTCCCCTGCAGTCCTATTTCCGCCTGAACGCCCCCGGCGCTGGCCAGTTTGAGCACACGCTGATTATTGTGGACGAGGGTGCTTCGCTGCATTTCATCGAGGGCTGCTCTGCCCCCAAGTACAATGTGGCCAACCTGCACGCCGGCTGCGTGGAGCTGTTTGTGGGCAAGAACGCCAAGCTGCGGTATTCCACCATTGAGAACTGGTCCAAGAACATGTACAACCTGAACACCAAGCGCGCCATTGTGGAAGAGGGCGGCGTGATGGAATGGGTTTCCGGTTCTTTTGGCTCCCACACCTCTTACCTGTACCCCATGACCATCCTGAAGGGCAAGGGCTCCCGCATGGAATTCACCGGCATAACTTTCGCCGGTCATGGCCAGAACCTGGATACCGGCGCCAAGGTTGTTCACACCGGCGCGGATACTTCCAGCTATATCAACACCAAGTCCATCTCCAAGGACGGCGGCATCAGCACCTTCCGCAGCGCGGTGGTCATTAACAAGGATGCCAAGAACAGCAAGGCTGCGGTTTCCTGTCAGTCTTTGATGCTGGACACCATCTCCCGTTCGGACACGATCCCCGCAATGGACGTGCGCACCCCCGATGCTGACGTGGGCCACGAAGCCCGCATTGGCCGCATCAGTGATGACGCCGTGTTCTACCTGATGAGCCGCGGCATCCCCGAAGAGGAAGCCCGCGCCATGATCGTGAGCGGCTTTGCGGATAATGTTTCCAAGGAGCTGCCGCTGGAATACGCAATGGAAATGAACAACCTGATCCGCCTTGAGATGAAGGGCAGCATTGGGTGAGCAAAGGAGTTGGGAGTATGGCAAATGAAACAATGACCGTCAACCGGCTTCCCGCTCTGACGTGGAACTGGCTGAAAATGAATGCAGCCCGGCTGGAAGCAAACGCTCCCGCCGTGGGTGCCGCCCCCAGCTTTGTGCAGACCGCACAGCTGGCCCGCAGCAGCGCTGCACAGGACTGGGCCATGGAGACCGGCATGGGCACCGACGTTGACCGTTTTCTGGCCAACAGCCCAGCAGAGTACCTGACCCTGGGCGAAAACGAAGTGATGGATGCCCCCGCGGTTATCACCTATACCTACCAGCCCGGCACCCCCGCCGGGGACCGGCTGTACCTGGAAGCCAAGGCTGGCAGCACCATGCAGGTGGCTGTGATCCTGCGCAACGAGACCGCTGGCGATGGCCTAGCCGCTTTGCAGATCAAGATCAAGGCCGAGGCTGGCGCTGTGGTCAAGCTTTCGATGGTGCAGGTACTGGATAATGGCTTTACCTGCCTGAGTGATATCGGCACCACCTGCGCAGACGGCGCAAGCTTTGAGCTGACCAGGCTGGAACTGGGCTCCGGCAAGCTGTATGCCGGTGCTGCCGCCGATCTGATCGGCAAAGGCAGCAACTTTACCGCCAGGATCGGCTACCTGGGCCAGGGCGAACAGCGCCTGGACATGAACTATGTAGCGCGCCACCGCGGCAAAAAGACCACCTGCGAGATGGATTCCACCGGCGTACTGGCCGGTAAGGCATTCAAGCTGTTCCGCGGCAGCATTGACCTGCTGCCCGGCGGTTCCGGCGCCAAGGGCCAGGAGCAGGAAAACGTTCTGCTGCTGGGCGACGGCGTGGTCAACCAGACCATTCCGCTGATTTTGTGCGGCGAAGAGGATGTGGAAGGCAACCACGGCGCAACCATCGGCCGCCTGGACGAAAAGATGCTGTTCTACCTCGCCAGCCGCGGCATTCCTGAAGAAGCTGCCCGCAGCCTGCTGGCCCGCGCCCGCATTGAGGCCGTAGTTGACCTGCTGCCGGAGGCACTGGCGGAAGAAGCACACAAATTCATGGAGGCGCACACCGATGAGCTTTGATTTTGTGGATTATAAAAAGGACTTTCCCCTGCTGATGCAGCAGGATGTCGCCTATCTGGACAGCGCCGCCACCGCGCAGCGCCCGGCCAGCGTTTTGCAGGCAGAGAAAGAATTTTATGAGCAGGCCAACGCCAACCCCCTGCGCGGCCTGTATGAACTGGGCGTGGAGGCGACTGACCGTTACGAGGCCGCCCGCGAGCGGGTACGCAAGTTTCTGAATGCACGCAGTGATGCCGAGATCATCTTTACCCGCAACACCACCGAAAGCATCAATCTGGTTGCTTACAGCTATGCGCTGAACAACATCCATGCCGGGGATGAGATCGTCATCACCATCATGGAGCACCACAGCAACATGCTGCCGTGGCAGATGGTTGCCCGCCAGACCGGTGCCAAGCTGGTTTACCTGGAATGTGAAAAAGACGGCAGCCTGCCGGATGAAAAGCTGGAAGCCGTCATCGGCCCCAAGGTAAAGCTGGCCGCCATTGGCCATGTTTCCAACGTGCTGGGCTGCGTAAACCCGGTAGAGAAAGTGATCGAGCTGGTACACCGCAACGGCGGTGTTGTGCTGGTTGATGCCGCCCAGAGTGCCCCCCACATGAAAGTGGATGTGCAGGCTCTGAATGCTGATTTTGTTGCATTCTCCGGCCACAAGCTGATGGCCCCCATGGGTATTGGCGTTTTGTATGGCAAGGAGAAGCTGCTGGATGCCATGCCGCCGTTTTTGACCGGCGGCGAGATGATCGATTCCGTTACCCGCGATGGCGCTGTGTATGCCGAGCTGCCCCACAAATTTGAGGCCGGCACCGTGAATGCAGGCGGCGCGGTTGCGCTGGCTGCGGCCATTGATTACCTGGCATCCGTTGGGCTGGAAAATGTCCACGCCCAGGAGCAGGCCCTGACCCGCTATGCCTATGAAGGCATGAAGAAGATCCCCGGTGTGAATATTCTGGGCAGCGATGACCCGGACAAGCACTGCGGCATTTTGAGCTTTACGGTGGACGGTGTGCACCCGCACGACATTGCCACCATTCTGGACAGCTGCCATGTGGACGTGCGTGCCGGGCATCACTGTGCACAGCCGCTGCTGGCTTATCTGGGTGTGCGTTCCTGCGCACGCGCCAGCCTTGCATTTTATAACACCACCGCTGACATTGACCGCTTTCTGGCGGCGCTGGGCGGCGTAAGAAAGGAAATGGGTTATGCCGAGTAGTACGTTTTATAATGAGGTGCTGACCGACCACAACCTCTACCCCGCCCATAAAAAGCCGCTGCCCGGCGCCAACATGACGCTGGAGGGTGTGAACCCCAGCTGCGGCGATGACATTATTTTGCAGCTGAAAGTAGAAAACGGCAAGATTGAGGACGGCAGCTTTGTTGGTGACGGCTGCGCGATCTCCCAGGCTTCGGCAGATATCATGCTGGACATGATCATTGGCCGCAGCGTGGATGAAGCCAAAGACCTGGCCGAGACCTTTTTGAAGATGATTAAGGGCGAAGCTACCGATGCCGACATTGAAAAGTTGGAAGAAGCCGGTGCGCTGCAGGATATCTCCCACATGCCGGCCCGCGTAAAGTGCGCAGTGCTGGGCTGGCACACCATGGAAAAGCTGCTGGATCACAAGGACGAGCAGTGATTCCTGGCGGAGGGCTGATTCTTTCACGTTGGCCCTGAAAGTGATTTTATAAAATAAAGCCAGGCGTGTTTTGCAAAGTCGATTGCTTTGCAGGGCACGCCTGGTTTATTTTTTTGCTCTCTTATTTGTTTTATTGCGGTTGGATAAACGCATCTGCGAACGCTTTATCCACGGCGGGAAAAGAGAGCCGGGAGCGTTTTGTACCAGATGTTTGCAATGCCGCTCAGGATGGCACACACCGGGGCGCTGGCGCACAGGGCCACCACCGCGGGGATGATAAAGCACAGCCAGGTAATAACGGCAGGCAGACCGTGGGAAGCACAGGCTTCGTAACAGCCAAGTTGAACCAGAAGCGCGTACAGCGGCATGTGCAGGATGTAGATGGGCAGGGTTCGCTGGCCCAGGCTGGCAAGCGGCTTGATGAGCCCCAGAATGGGGGTGATGGCCAGCACGGTGCCAAAGCCCAGCAGGTAGAACACTGCGCGATCCTGCATCAGGTAGCCGCCCACCGCATAGGCGTCGGACTGGAAGATGCGGGCTCCCTCATACACTGGGGTTTCGGCGGTGACGATGCGCTGGACGGTTACGGTATAAAACACCACGATGGCCGCCGCCAGCGGGCCCCAGGCATACCAGCGCTTTTGCCAGCTGCGGAACGGCTCTGCAAACAACACACCGAACGCAAAGAACGGGAAAAAGGAAAACACACGGCCCAGATCAAACGGCCAGTTGACACAGCCGCCCAACAGGCCTATGGCAATGGCCGCGGCCATCCCTACGGTGCTGGCCAGCAGGCCGCGCCGCTGGATGGCGCGCAGCAAAGGCACGGTGAGCATCCAGAACATGAGGGCGTACAGATACCACATGTGCCGCCATGGCAGCAGTACATTTTGCAGCCAGCCGCCCTGATCCACAATGTTATCTTTCAGGGCAGCCGCACGGAACGCCGTGATGCCCGCCTGGCTGATAAGGTAGATCCATAGCTGCTGCGTGACCAGCTTGCGCAGGCTGAACTTAGCCACCAGGCCGCTGGCTGTGCAAAAAATTGCCATATGGAACAGGTAAATGCAGGTAAACAGCGCGTTGATGCCCGGCGCGGTACCACGGTGATACTCGATAAAATGGCCAATGACAACGCACAGGATGCCAAAGCCTTTCATAGCGTCCACATAGGGTTGGCGCTGGGCGGCAGTTTTCTTGTTTGGCAAAGGTCGGCTCCTTTCTTGAAACGGCGCTGGCGTGGTTTATGGGTTCCAGTATTCATACACCAGCTGGCCAAGGGTCTGCATGGCCTGGGTGGGTTCTTCGGGGAAGTCTACATTTTCATCTCCCTGGTCTGTCATGCAAACAATCCAGTAGGGATGCTTGGCATACACAATGGCAACATCGTGATATGCGTAATCCCAGCTGCCATACTTTTTGGCGGCAGGCACGCCATCCGGCACATACAAAATATCATGGTCGGCGGCCAGCATACAGGTTTTCAGGTAGGCTGCGGCGGCGCTGCCTGAATCCAGATAATCATACACCGCGGACACAATGTTGGCAAACTCGCCAGTGGAAGCCATACCGATAATGCCGGTTTGCGGGGTAAGGTCGCAGGTTGCGGCATAGGCAAAGCCGTAATCCGCCAGGAACTGCTGGAAGCCGCTGGATTCATTGGCTGGCCAGTGGGTGGTCAACAGGGTGACGGCGTTGTTATCGCTGTGGGCGATCATAGCACGCATGGCGGCTTTGGCCGGGATGGTCTCGGCATCGTTATAGGCTTGCAGCGCCGTATCAGACAAACGGCCGCGGAACTGGTTGGGCAGTTCATCTTCCAGGTCCAGTGTTCCGGCATCGGCCTGGCCGCACAGCCAGAACGCATAGGGCAGCTTGAGCAGGCTGGCGGGGTAATACAGGGCATCCGTGTTATAAGTATAGCTTTCCCCCGTTGCCGGATTTTGCAGGTAAAGCGAAAAGCTGCCCGGCTGTGCGGCGCAGAATTCATCCAGCAGCTCGTTCAAGTCTACGCTGGGGGCTGTTTCCCGCGTGGCGGCAAGGGCGGATTCCAGCTTTTGGGCTGTGGACCAGTATTCCAGCTCTTCCGCCGCAGTAGCATAAACGCTGCCATTGGGCACCCATTGCACGGCCACGGCGGTTTCGGCTGTGGCCTGTTCATTCAAATCCACCGTTGCGCCGCAGCCCGCCAGCAAAAGCGCGGCCAGTGCCGGAGCGATGCACGGTAAATACCAATGTTTTCTTTTCCCCATAGGATTGCTGTTATGTTTCCTTTCCCGATTGACCGCAGGCATGGGATTTTCCTTAATGCCACGGCCAAAATTCCGGTACTATTGTAACACATGTTCGGCAAATTGTGGCAAAAAATCCGAAATTTCTTCATTTCCGGATGGCTGGCTTTTTCGAAATTCCTGTGCTGCGTTCTGAAAGCATTCGGTTCGTCTCCCCTGTCACGCTGCTATGCTGCCGCACGGGCGTATCTATTCTTTCCGTTTTCCTTTTCACCGGACCAATCCCAATGAAACAAAAATCCCGCTGTATGCGGCTTTTCAGGCTGCACACAGCGGGATTCGATTTTAACTCATTAGGGAACCGCTTCCCAAAGACTTACCAGAGGTTCACGACCTCATTGTACAGGCCCTCATAGCTCTTGGCGGAGTTGGACCAGCTGAAATCACATTCCATGGCGCGCTTGACCAGCACGGGCCAGCCTTCCTTGTTCCAGTAGCCTTCCTTGGCACGCCAGCAGGCTTCGTACAGCTCGTGGGCGTTGTAATTGGCAAAGGTAAAGCCATTGCCATAGCCATCGCCGGAGTCATGGATGGAGTCGCGCAGGCCGCCGGTCTCACGCACAACGGGGATGGTGCCATAACGGCAGGATACCATCTGGGCCAGGCCGCAGGGTTCGGAGCGGGACGGCATCAGGAAGATATCGGCACCGGCATAAATGCGCTGAGCCAGCTTGGCGTTAAAGCCAATGTACACGCCAACGCGGCCGGGGTTGCGGGCGCACAGCTCGTTGAAGAAGTTCTCGTACTGGGCTTCGCCGGAGCCGAGGATCACCAGCTCAATGCCCTGCTGCAGCAGGCCTTCGGCAATGCTGCGCACCAGGTCAACGCCCTTGTGACCGACCAGACGGGTGACCATGGCCATGACCGGGCTGCCATCCTTGTTCAGGCCGAACTCGTCCTGCAAAGCTGCTTTGCAGACGGGCTTGCCCTGCTGCACCGTGTTGGCATCATAGTTCTGCGGGATATCCGGGTCGGTGGCGGGGTTGAAAACATCCACGTCAATACCGTTCAGGATACCGCACAGCTTATACTGCTTCTGGCGCAGCAGGCCATCCAGACCATGGCTGAACCACGGGTCCAGGATCTCCTGTGCATAGGTAGGGCTGACGGTGGTGACCTTATCAGCAGTCTCGATTGCGCCCTTCATAAAGTTGGCGCAGCCATCATACTCCACAATGTGGGCATCGCGTGCGCCAATGCCGCAGGTATCCTCCAGGATATCCATGCCATACTTGCCCTGGTAGGCAATGTTATGGATGGTGAATACCGTCTTGATGTGGTTGAACTTATCCAGGTGGCGGTAGTACAGGTTGAGGTAAACCGGGGTAAGGGCGGTCTGCCAGTCGTTGCAGTTGATGATATCCGGCTCAAAGTCGGTATAGAACAGGGTTTCCAGAATGGCGCGGGAGAAGAAAGCAAAACGCTCGCCGTCATCATAGAAGCCATACAGGCCGCTGCGCTTAAAGTAATATTCGTTGTCGATAAAGTAGAACGTCACGCCGTCATGCTCGGCCTTGAACAGGCCGCAGTACTGGCTGCGCCAGCCCACGGGCACGCTGAAATTGGTAACATAGGTTAGCGTATCCTTGAACTTGAGATCGCCGTACAGGGGCATGATAACGCGGCAGTCAATACCGTCACGAACCAGAGCTTTGGGCAGTGCACCGGCAACATCGGCCAGACCACCGGATTTTGCATACGGTGCAGCCTCGCTGGCTGCATAGAGAATTTTCATGGGTACCTCCTTGCAGAGCCGCTGGAGCGGCTGTTTGCAACGCCTGCCGGGCAGGCTGTTATGATAAAATAAGGAAAGAGCGGAGAAGCGTGTTCACTCCCCCGCCCTTTCCTGCAAACTACCCGCCGGGGAGAGTTGGCGGGAAAGTTCAGGGCGTAATCAGGTTACACCGTGTGCCTTTTGGCAACAAACACCGGGAAAGAATCCGTGCCGATCAGCTTTTTATCTGCCGTGATGTGGACATTCTTGTCGGTAACCACATACTCAACGGAGCTGTTCTCCTCCACAACGGTATCCTGCATCAGCACACAGTTGCGCACAACAGCCCCCTTCTTGATCTGGCAGCCACGGAACAGCACGCTGTTTTCAACGGTGCCTTCCACCACACAGCCGTCAGCCAGCAGGCTGTTCTTGACCTTGCTGCCTTCCAGGTAACGGGTGGGGTTGTCGTCACGAATCTTGGTGTAGATGGGGTTGCCTTCGTTAAAGAGCTTATCGACATTGCCAGCCTGCAGCAGGCGCATGTTCTCGTCAAAGTAGCTCTTCATATCGCTGATGCGGGCCACATAGCCGTCAAACTCATAAGCCTGAACATTCAGCAGGCTCAGGTTGCGGGCCAGGATATCGCGCTCAAAATAGACCAGACCGCGCACAGATGCATCGCGGACAAGCTGGATCAGGCTTTCGCGCTCGATGATGTACAGGTTCATGGACAGATTCTGGACGCCGGGACGATAATCGTTGGAAAGCAGCTCAGCCACACGGCCATTATCAATGCGGATGGTGTAGTTATCGGTGCGGGCGCCATCGGGGATTTCGCCGCGGTTGTATACCATGGTAACGTCTGCGCCGGACTTGACATGAGCTTCGATCAGCTTGTTAAAGTCGAAGTTCATGGCAATGTTGCTGTCAGACAGGATCACATAGCGCTCTTTCTGGTCCCTCAGCCAGTTCAGAACGCTGGCCAGTGCATCCACACGGCCGCTGTACAGCTTGATGCTGCGCTCTGCAAAAGGCGGAACAATGTTCAGGCCTCCGCGCTTGCGGGTCAGGTCCCATTCGCGGCCTGCGCCCAGGTGGTCCATCAGGGAATGATAGTTTTTACGGACGATGACCGAAACATTATCCACACCGGCGTTTGCCATGTTGGACAGAACAAAGTCGATCATGCGGTAACGCCCTGCGAACGGGATGGAGGCCATTGTGCGCTCCGCTACCAGTTCGGGGACAAGGTTATCATAAGAGTTTGCAAAAATGACGCCCAGTGCGTTTGCGTTGCTGCTTACCATTGTTCCTCACCATCCTTTACATCATTGGAAATCATTGCCTTGGGGCCAACCGTTGCGCCCTTGCCGATCTTGACACCGGAGCCAACCGTTGCAACATCGCCGGGTTCGGTAATATTCAGGCCGCTTTCCGGCATTTTGCCCACGGTAGCACCCTCTTCGATGGTGACATTTTCGGCCACGATGCAGTGTTCAACCTTTGCGCCAGCCTTGATGACAGTGCCGCCCATAACAACGGCTGCTTCAACAGTAGCGCCCTTTTCGACCACAACGCCGGGGAACAGGATGGAGTTTTTAACGGTGCCGTCAACCTGGCAGCCTTCGGTGATCATCGAGTTCACGATGTCAGCGTCCGTACCAATGCGCTGGCAGGGGCGGCCGGAGTTGCGGGAGTAGATCTTCCAGTTTTCATCAAACAGGTTGATGCCGGAATGGGTCGGATCCAGAACCTCCATGTTGGCCTGCCACAGGCTGGAGATGGTTCCGACATCCTTCCAATAGCCGCTGAAACGATAAGCGTACATGCGGCGGTTATCACGCAACAGTGCGGGAATGACATTCTTGCCGAAGTCGTTCTCACTGTTGGGATCGTTTTCGTCCTCGGTGAGGTACTTTTTCAGGATATCCCAGTTGAAGATATAAATGCCCATGGAAGCCAGGTTGCTCTTGGGGTTCTTCGGCTTTTCCTGGAATTCGCTGATGCGGTCATTCTCGTCCGTAACCATCAGACCAAAGCGCGGGGCTTCGCTCCAAGGCACTTCCATAACGGCAACCGAGAACTCGGCGTTCTTCTCTTTGTGGAAGCGCAGGAAATCAGCGTAATCCTGCTTGCAGATCTGGTCGCCGGACAGGATGATGACGTACTGCGGGTCATAACGGTCAATGAAGGAAATGTTCTGGTAAATTGCGTTGGCAGTGCCCTTGTACCAGTCAGAGCCGGTGGCCTGCTGGTAGGGCGGCAGCACATGGACGCCGCCATGCAGGCGGTCAAGGTCCCACGGCTGGCCGTTGCCGATGTATTCATTCAGGACCAGCGGCTGATACTGGGTCAGGATGCCAACGGTGTCAATATCAGAGTTGACACAGTTGGACAGCGGAAAGTCGATGATACGGTACTTACCGCCGAACGGAACCGCCGGCTTAGCCAGCTTCTGGGTCAGCGCGTAGAGGCGCGAACCCTGGCCGCCAGCCAGGATCATTGCGATCATTTCTTTTGCCATAATTGTTCTCCCCTTAAACTTGTTTATCTCCACGGGCCGCACCGGCTGCGGGTTGCCGCCGGTACCGCCCTTACACACCAGACGTTTACGATTCCGTTACCGGTGTTTTGGGCTTGGTTGTTTTTGCCGCTCTGGGCTTTTTAGCAGCCGGTTTTGTTGCCACGGGTTTGGCTGTGCGCTTTTTGGGGGCGGCAGTTTTGGTGGCCGCAGGCTTGGCTGCCTTTTCGGGTTTGGCTGCTTCGGCAGTTTCTGCCTTGGCGGGCTTTCCTGCCTTTTTGCGGGCAGCGGGAACGCTGAAATAGATGGTGGACAGCGGCGGCAGGGTTACCTCAATATGCTGGTCAAAGCCGTGCATCGGGCCCTTGACGCTCTTTACGCTGCCATTTTTGACACCGGTACCGCCATACTTGACGTCATCCGAGTTGATCAGCTCTTTGTATGTACCGGGGTTGGGCACGCCCATCGAGTAGCTTTCGCGCAGGACAGGGTTAAAGTTGCAGACAACCAGGAGCATCTTGCCCTTGGCGTCCCGGCGCAGGAACGCGATCACGCTCTGTTTGTTATCATCCGGCACGATCCACTGGAACCCTTCCCAGCTGTAATCGACCTGCCAGAGAGAGGCGGTCTCACGGTAGAAGTGGTTCAGATCCTTGACGTAGGTTTGCAGTTCATGGTGCTTATCATAGCCAAGAAGCATCCAATCCAGCTGCTTTTTCTCGTCCCATTCAATGAACTGGCCGAATTCCTGGCCCATGAACAGCAGTTTTTTGCCCGGATGAGCCATCATATAGCCATAGAAGGTGCGCAGGTTGGCGAACTTTGCTTCGTAATCACCGGGCATCTTATTGATCAGGCTGCACTTGCCGTGCACAACTTCATCGTGGCTGATGGGCAGAACAAAATTTTCACTGAACGCATAGAAGAAGCTGAACGTAACTTTGTTATGGTTGCCGGCACGGAACAGCGGGTCAGTCTTCATGTAGCTGAGCATATCGTTCATCCAGCCCATGTTCCATTTGAAGTTGAAGCCAAGGCCGCCATCGGCTGCCGGTTTGGTAACCAGCGGCCATGCGGTGGATTCTTCGGCAATCATCATTTTATGCGGGTGGCGGCCCAGGATAGCCGTATTGCACTTTTGCAGGAACGTAATGGCTTCCAGGTTTTCCTTGCCGCCCTTTACGTTTTGTTCCCACTCGCCATCGCGGCGGTTGTAATCGAGATACAGCATGCTGGCCACTGCGTCCACACGCAGGCCGTCCACATGGTACTGCTCGATCCAGAACAGCGCACTGGATACCAGGAAGCTTTCCACTTCCGGCATACCAAAGTTGAACACCATGGTGCCCCACTCTTTATGCTCACCGCGGCGGGGGTTGGGGTCCTCATAGCAGGGGGCGCCGTCAAACATGTACAGGCCGTAAGCATCCTTGGGGAAGTGGGCGGGCACCCAGTCCAGGATCACACCGATACCGGCCGCGTGCAGCTTATCCACAAACTCCATAAAGTCGTGCGGGGTACCGTAACGGCTGGTGGGGGCAAAGTAACCGCTGACCTGATAGCCCCAGCTGCCGTCAAACGGATATTCCGTAATGGGCAGCAGCTCCACATGGGTATAGCCCATATCTTTAATATAAGGCACAAGCTGATCCGCCAGTTCGGAATAATTATAGGGGACACCGTCCTCCTTCATTTTCCAGCTGCCAGCATGCAGCTCGTAGATGCTCATCGGGCCGTTGATCACATCATTTTTCTTCTGCGCATCTTCCCATGCGGCATCGTGCCAGTCAAAGCCGGAAATATCAAAAACTTTGCTGCCGTTGGACGGGCGGGTTTCGGCATGGAACGCATACGGGTCAGCCTTGTACACCAGCTCATCCGCCGGGGTGGTAATGCAGTATTTATAAACATCATAGATTTTGATGCCGGGAATGAACAACTCCCAAATGCCATCTGACACCTTTTCCATCGGATGGCTGGTGGGCACCCAGCTGTTGAAATCGCCCACAACGGAAACTGCTTTGGCGTGCGGTGCCCACACGCGGAACACCGCGCCGGGCTGGCCATCCTGCTCTTCCAGGTGGCTGCCAAAGTAGCGGTAGGCTTCAAAGTTATTGCCCTGATGGAACAGGTAAACTGGCAAATCGGAAGGCTTCGCCGCTGACTGTGTTTGTTTCACCTTGTAATCTCCCCTTTTGGCATGCACCGCGCCGGTTTACCTCCGACCGGGCTGCCCCTTTGATCATGTTCCCAGGGCAATACCGCATAATTCTAAGTACCGATACGGCGAGCGAGGTGCGGCAGATGCTAAGCCAAAAGCGCAGATAATACTGGATGTCTTATCGAGCATTTTGGCAACGCAGATGCCGTGCCGCAGCCGCCGGAGCGGTGCTTAAGCCGTCAGGCGGGAATTGTGCGATGTTGCCTTAGGTTTCCGGAAACACCTCTGATTGAGGCAGGCTATGCGCCGATGATACAAAGAACAGCACAAATTCCTGTTCCTGCTGCCTGTTCCGGCATAAACTGCACCCAATTTGTTTTTGCTATATTTATATTACCTGTTTTGCAGCGGAATTTCAAGAGATTTCTGTAATAAAGCGCTAAAATTTTCGTAAGTTGCTGGGTCGATTTGTGTAAAATTGACACACATTTGCAGGAATCCTTGTTAAACTAGACAAAAAACGATTTAATACCGCGAAATATCCCGCCGTTTTTCTATGCAAATAGAACAAAATGCACTGCCTTGCCCCGCAGCAAAACGGGGGTTGGCAGTGCATTTGTTGTACTTATGTTGTTGATGCCGCATAAAGGCGCGGGCAGCATCAGCTGCCCAGGATATAGAGCGGATTTTCGCCCGCATAGGTGTTGCGGCGATCCCATGCCGTATGGGTTGCCAGATAGTTGCACCAGGCGGTATAGCCTACCGGTTGCATGTGGATGCCATCGGCTTCGTATTCGTCAATCTGGCTGCCATCGGGCTGATTCAGTGCTTCGGCAATATTGACAAAGTAGCAGCCCTTGCGCAGCGCCATGTTAGCCAGCAGGTTGTTGACCAGCTTGATGCGGTCATTCTGCAAGCCGGGCTTGGAATCCTTGACCCATTCCTGAACGCCGGGGATGGACTGCACATAGATCGGTACGTTCGGCAGGCTTTCGTGGAACATGTCGATCATTTTTTCATAATAGGTGATGAACTTGGTGGCGGTGTCCTCGCTGCCGTTGACCAGGGTGTTGGTGCCGAACAGGATATACAGCGCATCGGGCTGGGTCTCCACCACGGCGTCAAAGGCCGGTTCCTGCACATTGCGGATGTGATCCTTGACGGTGGTGTTATAGACAACGCTTTCCGGGCCGGCACCGCGATAGGCACGCACATGGGCGTTCTGGTAGCCGGTGGCATAACACTCCATGCCCTCGGTAATGCTGTCGCCCAAAAAAGTAACAGTGTCAAAGTGGCTGCGCTCCACGGTGCCAAGGGCAGGCAGGGCGGCCATGCGGGAATCGGTGTTCAGGTACTCCAGATCTATGGTCTGTTCCACCGGGGTGGCTGTATCCCACGCGGCGTTATCCACGGCGGGAAGCAGGCGCTGGGGGTTACCCGGCGTTTGAGCGGTGGGTTCGGGCTGCTCCGGGGTTGCCGTGGCAGCAGTTTCCGCCGTGGGCATGGTAGGTTCCGCCTGGGGGGTGTTCGCCTGCTGATTGTGGCGGGACATCCAGAAAAAGCCTGCAGCTGCACACAGTATGATCAGCACCACCATCAGGGCAACTACCGCGTTGCGGCGGCGGCGCTGTTTTTCTATCTTTTGGCGGTAGTGGTAATAATCAGCCATAGGGTTATTTTCTCCTTTTATCAGCAGCCCCGGCGCGCCGGAGGGCAAAAGCAACAGATATAGATATTATACCCCGCTGCACACATTGGCGCAATAGCCCACCGGGAAAAGGCGCTAATTTTTACACTTGCTGTTTTTTCTTGCTTGACGCTTTGTTGGGCGGCCCGTATAATAGAATTAGAAAATAGTATCCGCGGCCTGGGGGGTGGCCCCGCCGCGGCACGGCGGCCACGAGCGCGCCAAAAAAATGCCGGATTGTTCCGGCTGATTACGCAGCTTTTTGCCTGCGTTACAGGAGGACTTTTTATGGAATGGATGATCGCATCGGACTCTTCTTGTGAGATCCGTACCCTGCCGGACACTGCACCGGGGGTTCAGTTTGCATTGGTTCCATTCAAGATTCGCGTTGGCGAGCGCGAGTTTGTGGACTTGCCCACCCTGAACACCAAAGCCATGCTGCAGGCCATGACGGATTATAACGGTGCCAGCGCCACCGCCTGCCCCAGCCCGGAAGAATGGGCCGAGCTGTTTTTGATGGCGGACAAAAGCATTGCGCTGACCATCAGCCATAATCTTTCGGGCAGCTACAACGCCGCGCTGGCCGCGCGGGAGATGGTGCTGGAAGAACACCCCGAAAAGCAGATTTTTGTGTTGGATACCCTGAGCTGTTCCGGCGCGCTGGCCGGTGCAGCAGAGCTGGCCAACAAGCTGATCCGGATAGGAACCAACTTTGATACCATCTGCATTGAGCTGGCCAACTGGGCACAGAAAGGGCACATTATGTTCGCCCTGGCCAGCTTTGATAACCTTGCCAAAGCCGGGCGGGTCAGCCGCGTGGTGGGCTTTATTGCCGGGCGGCTGAACATGCGCGTTTTGGGCCGCCGCACCGAAGATGGCACAATCGACTTTTTCTTTAAGACGCGCGGCGAAGCGCGGGTGCTTGCCAAGATTTTGGAACAGATGGACGAGGACGGTTACGATGGTGTACGCCCGGTGCTGATCAGCGAGTGCAACAACCAGAACGCCGCCAACCTGTTGGAACACGGCATCCACGCCAAATGGCCGGATGCGCGGGTGGATATTGTGCCCTGCAGCGGTCTGTGCAGCTTTTACGCACAGGACCAGGGCGTGATCATCACCTATTAAATTTTGAGCTGAATGGCCTGCAAACGGGGCCGCTATCCTGTTTGCAGGATTTTTTATATTTATTCCATCTGAAAACGATCCATACAGAATGCCCATATAAAAATAAAAAGCACATGCTCTCCTGACTGGCCGGATTTTCCCGGCTGACATGGGGCATATGCTTTTATTTTATCTAATTTGAATTTTGCTGAATTTTGTTTTCGCCCTGATTTTACAGCCAGAACTGCACCAGACGGCTGACATTCTGGTACAGCGCGGGATTCTGGCCCAGAAGGCCCGGTTCCGCAGCAAAGTAGACACAGAAGCTGTAACAGATCCCCACGGCAACAGCTGCCAGCATCGCCCCCTGCAGCATGTGCTGCACGGTATGCAGGATGCTGCCCGATGCGGCGGCCTGCACACGCGGGGCAAGGGCGCTTTCGGCCCACAGCCAGACCAATGCGGCGGCGAACAGCAGCGGGGTTAAATAGTCGCTGAGATAGCGGTAGAGCACACCGGCCATCTGGCAGTCCAACGCGGCCAGAATAACAGCCAGCAGCACGGGCAGCAGCACCATGGCGCGCAGGTCTTTCTGCCTTGCCATACGGCGGCGCAGCAAAGGCAGGGCCGCAAAGGCCCACAGCAGCGGCAGGCTGACCAGGGCACCGCCGTAAAATACTTCGGTAATGGTCATACCCATAAAGTTTGTCTGCATTTTGGTGCCCGCCAGGTAGGGGAACACCGCCTGCACCACCGGCAGGGACAGGAAATAGGTGAACAACGCCGGGGCCAGCCGCCCAATGCGGAAGCCGCGGTGGGTCATATCGTTGCTGGTCAGGTTGTAATTGGCGCCAAAATCAAACGGCGAGCCGAACCGCGCGGCATTGTAGGCCATCAGCCCCAGGGCTACCAGAATAACCGGCATAACAAAGGCGATGGCTTCGGTTATTCCCTGCTTGCTGCGCAAGCGTTTTTGCCGGATATACTGCGGCCAGAAGATCGGCAGGCAGAGCACGGCAAACAGCTCCATCTGGGGACGGCATCCCGCCACCAGCGCCATGCACAGGCTGCCAAGCGCCATGTGCAGCATGATTTTGCCATGGTGCTGCACCGGGGTGTTGGCGGCGCACAGCCACTGCCACAGGGCCAGCAGCACAAATGCCGCGCCGCACAGGATGGCGTATTCATACACCGAGGGGCGCAGCAGCAGGTAGTACACCTGGCTACCGCCCGCAATGCCCGCCGCAGCCAGCAGGCAGGCCGCCGCTGAAGCGGACGGGAACCAGCGCTGGGCAGCCTGCCGCACCAAACCAAACACTGCCAAAATCAGCAGCCAGGCCATCACGATCATGGCCAAGCTGGGCGGCAGGTCCGGTACGCCGGTCAGCAGCTCAAACGGCAGCTGGAACAGCAGGCACGGCACAATGCCAAAGTAAACATAGTACCGCCCCTGATAATAAGCAACATCCCACAAAGCATCCGGGGCCGCGCTCTGACGGGCGGCGGTATCGTAAGGGTTCTGCATCTCCGCCATGGCGGCGGGCGGGTCGCGCTGCAGATCCAGGCGGCCATTCAGCAGGCTGTGGGCCAGAGCGCCGTACTGCGCAGCGGAATCATTCTGCCAATCGCTGATATGCTGGGTGAAGGTGATGCGGCTTTCGCCGTCCCAGTTTTCGACATTATAAAACGAGGTCGCCACGCCGGAGTTGCGGGCATCGGCAAAGGGGGCCGCTGCGGCCAGCAGGCAGAGCATGCAGCCCAGCACCAGCACCGCCGGGCGGTATTTGGCGCGGTGGGTCAGGTAGGCTTCGTGCCACGCGGCAGCGCCGGGGCGCAGCCCCCACAAGGCCAGCAGTGCCAGACACACCACTGCCAGCCGCAGCAGCGAGAAATCCATCGGGCGGGGTACATTGGCCAGAACCGCCTGCACGGTATAGTTCAGGTCATAACTGCGGTACTCTCCGCTATAGCCCTCCGCTTGCAGGGTCAGGGTATCCACCGCGCCGGAAAAATCCAGCGTGCGCACCAGGCTGCGTGCCGCTCGCGGGGCCGCCTGCCACTGCCAGCTCTGGCGCGGGGCGGTGCTGGCTTCGTCGGTACCGGACACCCACAGGATAAACAGCGGGTTCTGATCCTGCGGATAGTTGCCGTCATACTGGTAGACAACGCCATCCAGCGCAACGTTATACAGCGGCTGATGGATGCCGGTAAAGGTAAGGGTACTGTGCGCATCGTTCAAAGCAATCGGCTCCCCATCCGCCGGGGCATCCTGCAAATAGGCGCACAGGTCAACGGGCTGGTAGCCGTGGGTTGCAAAATAGGGTGCGTTGCCCACGAATACTTCCAGACCGATGGCGGCAATCAGCAGCGCAGCAACCGTCCAAAGTGTGCGGTACCGCCGCCCGCTGCGCAGGCGGAGTAACAACACAGTGCCGCAGGCCCACAGTGCCGCCCCATTGATGGCCAGCAGGCGGAACAGATCAAACCCCTGCGCCAGCCCCGGCTGGGCAAACACACATGCTGCGATGATCCACACTGCCAGCACAATGCCCGGCCCGGCCAGTACATCCGCATGGGTTGCCCTGCGGTCGCACAGCCGCCCCGGCAGTGCCCAAACCAGCACCCCCAACAGGATGCTGACACAAATTGCTGCTGCAAACATAAAAAGCCCCCATACCAAAGTGTATGGGGGTATTATACTATGAATTGCGGTTTTTGTCGATATTGGGGGTGCAGGCGTCCTCTTCCTGCGTGTCGGACGGCTGTTCGCCTGCCCGCTCCGCTTTGCGGTACTGCGCGGGAGAAAGCCCGGTTTCCTTTTTGAACACACGGCTGAAATACAGCGGGTTATCATACCCGATGATCTCGGAAACTTCACCGATGCTGTATTTGGTGCGTTCCAGCAAGCGCTGTGCATTGACGATACGCAGCGACTGGATATACCGTGCGGGCGCTTTCATGCTTATTCCTTTGCTTTTGAGCCGGGATTATTCAATGCCGGTCACGGTATAATCTTTGTCCTCAACGGCTTTTTTCAGCACAGTGTCATCCACCGGCTTATCCAGCGTTACAACAGCGGTACCGGCGGTGTGGCTTACTTCGGCGGCGGAAACACCGTCCAGCGCTTCCAGTGCCTTTTTCACGGTTGCTTCGCAATGGCCGCACATCATGCCTTCAATTTTAATGGTCTTATTCATGGTCGTGTTCTCCTTTTTGCTTGTTTTGTGTGCTTTGCGTTTATGGTCATGTTTGGTGCTGCGAATATCGAACAGGTTCAGCCGCAGTGCGTTGGAAACCACGCAGAAGCTGGACAGGCTCATGGCCGCAGCGCCGTACATCGGGTTCATCTGCCAGTGCAGCAGCGGGATAAAGACACCTGCCGCCAGGGGGATGCCCAACACATTGTAGGCAAAGGCCCAGAACAGGTTTTCGTGGATATTGTGCAGAGTAGCGCGGCTCAGGCGGATGGCGGCGGGCACATCGCTCAGGCGGCTCTTCATCAGCACAACGTCAGCGGCGTCAATCGCAACATCCGTACCGGCGCCAATGGCAATACCGACATCCGCGCGAGTCAGGGCCGGTGCATCGTTGATGCCATCGCCCACCATGGCCACGCGGCCCTTGTTTTTCAGGCTGCGGATCACAGCTTCCTTGCCATCGGGCAGCACACCGGCAATCACTTCGTCCACACCGGCCTGTGCACCAATGGCTTTGGCGGTGCGCTCGTTATCGCCGGTCAGCATCACAACACGGATGCCCATGCCCTGCAGTTCACGCACAGCCTGCGGGCTGTCCTCCTTGATGACGTCCGCCACCGCGATAACGCCCTGCATGGTGCCATCCTTGGCAAAGAACAGCGGGGTCTTGCCCTGGGCGGCCAGTGCTTCGGCGCTGGATGCCATCTTTTGCGGCACCGCCACGCCAAGGGTCTGCATCAGCTTGGCGTTGCCGCCGTACAGGGTACTGCCGTTCAGCACAGCCGTCAGGCCGTTGCCGGGCAGAGCCTGGAAATCTGCCACCTCGGCGGGGGGCAGGTTATCTTCCTGTGCCTTTTGCAGCACAGCGCGGGCCAGCGGGTGTTCACTCTTCTGCTCCAAGGCAGCGGCAAGGCTCATCAGTACCTGCTCCGTCACACCGTCTGCGGGCAGGATATCCGTCACGCGCGGCTCGCCACTGGTGATGGTGCCAGTTTTATCCAGGGCAACGATCTCGGTTTTACCGGTCTGCTCCAACGAAACCGCGGTTTTGAAGAGAATGCCGTTTTTAGCGCCCACACCATTGCCAACCATAATGGCAACCGGCGTTGCCAGGCCCAGCGCGCAGGGGCAGCTGATGACCAGCACTGAAATACCGCGGGCCAAGGCAAAACCGACCGTCTGCCCTGCCAGCAGCCACACGATGGTGGTGATAACGGCCAGCGTGATCACCACCGGCACAAACACACCGGAGACGCGGTCTGCAATTTTGGCAATGGGTGCCTTGGTGGCTGCGGCATCGCTGACCATCTGGATGATCTGAGCCAGCGTGGTATCCTGACCCACGCGGGTGGCACGGCAGCGCAAAAAGCCGGATTGGTTCAGGGTTGCGGCGCTCACGCTGTCGCCTTCGGCCTTATCCGCCGGGATGCTCTCACCGGTCAGGGCCGATTCGTTCACCGCGCTGCTGCCTTCCAGCACCACGCCGTCAACGGGGATATTCTCGCCGGGACGCACCACAAACACATCGCCCTGCTGCACCTGTTCGATGGGAACGGTAACTTCCGCCCCATTGCGCAGCAGCGTTGCGGTTTTGGGGGCCAGGTTCATCAGGCCTTTCAGGGCATCGGTGGTCTTGCCCTTGGAGCGGGCTTCCAACGTTTTGCCCACCGTGATCAGGGTCAGGATGGTTGCGGCGGATTCAAAATAAAACTCCTCCATATAGCCCATCACGGCCATGGCATCCCCCTGCACCTGGGCCACCGTCATGGCAAACAGAGCGTAAGTGCTGTAGCCAAAGGCCGCGGTAGCGCCAAGGGATACCAGGGTATCCATATTGGGGGCACGGTTCCACAGCGCCTTAAAGCCGCTGATAAAGAACTTTTGGTTGATGACCATGATGATAATGGTGAGCAGCATCTGTAAAATACCCATTGCCACATGGTTGCCCTGCATAAAGCCCGGCAGCGGCCAGTTCCATAGCATGTGCCCCATGGAGAAGTACATCAGCACCACCCAGAAGATCAGCGAGGCAATCAGGCGGCGTTTGAGGCGCGGGGTCTCGGTATCTTTTAAGGCATCTGCTGACGGCGCGGCGGACTGGGCGGCAGCGTTTTTAGGGCTTGCGCCATAGCCTGCGGCTTCCACTGCGGCCACAATATCTGCCGGAGCGGCGGTGCCCTCCACACCCATTGAGTTGGTCAGCAGGCTGACCGAGCAGGATGTTACGCCCGGCACTTTGCTGACGGCTTTTTCCACCCGGGCACTGCACGCGGCGCAGCTCATCCCGGTTACGTTATATTGTTCCACTTCTTTCCTCCTGTTCCCTCTCTTTTGCGGTGGTGATTCTATAATTCCTGTGTGATGATTGGTGAGTGGTTTCGCTTTGGTGTTTGAACACGGGTTGTTGATGTTTGAGTTGTTTCTATGGCAATACCGCATAATTCTAAGTGCCGACACGGCGAGCGAGGTGCGGCAGATGCTAAGCCAAAAGCGCAGATAATACTGGATGCTGCAAAGGTGAGCGCCGCCAGTGGCGGAAACAGCGAACCGAAGCAGGGGCAGCGGTCGCAGAGTGCGAGGGGCTTTTGCCCCCGAAGCACGATGCGGGTACCGCAACCCGACATTATCGAGCATTTTGGCAACGCAGATGCCGTGCCGCAGCTGCCGGAGCGGTGCTTAAGCCGCAAGGCGGGAATTGTGCGGTGTTGCCCTATCCTCACTCCCCTTTTGGTGAGCGGCTAGCCTGCAATTCGACGTATTATTGAGGTTACCATTTCTATCCACACTCTCCTTGCGGAGAGCGATACGTTGGGGGCAACCAAGGCCGATGCGGCATTTCTATCCACACCCTCTCACAGGGAATGACTGGCATTTATTCATGGCTCTGGTAATGTTACACAAACTTTTACCGATGTTTGTGAACATAAAAACAATCGTACTGGGCACTGGCATGGCATTTTTGCTGGCTCAAACACTCGTGCATTTATTTCATGTTCTGCTTCTGCTATTTTGTGCAGGCAATGCTTATTTCATCAGTTTCTGCAGCGTTTTCAGCAGCTCATCCACAACTTCGTCATTCCCGGCACGGATACCATCCGCCACACAGGTGCGGATATGGTTTGCCAGCAGCTCACGGTTGAACGCGTTCATCGCCGCCGTTACCGCCGCCGACTGCACCAGAATATCCGGACAATACACTTCGTTTTCCACCATCCCACGGATGCCCCGAATCTGCCCTTCGATCCGGTTCAGTCTGTGGACCAAGCTTTTATACTCTTCTTCACTGCGATGCTTTGTTTTGTGTGCACAGCAGCAACACGGTTCCTTCTTTTCGTTTTCCTGCATTATGTTACCCTCCCATCACATGCAAGGTACCCCGGTGGGGTATATTCACTATATACCCCTCCAGGGTACCTTGTCAAGTAGATAATATAATATTTTTATATTATTTTATGCGAGAGTTTTTTACTATAGCAATTTTTAAAATTAAAGCGGATATCCGCATGAACAAAACCACCCTGAACAGTCAGAAAGAGAAACATTTTATGCTCTCCTTGCGGAGAGCGACATTCCGCCGGCAAAGAGCACGCAGGGGGCCGCAACATTTCTATCCACGCTCTCCTTGCGGAGAGCGACGCCCGTTTTAAGCGTGAACGTAAGGGCATGATTGCATTTCTATCCACGCTCTCCTTGCGGAGAGCGACACCACCTTTTCTGGTACTGTGCACCGCAAAGAAATTTCTATCCACGCTCTCCTTGCGGAGAGCGACATCAGGCCACCTGCACACAGGCGCACTACATAAGGTATTTCTATCCACGCTCTCCTTGCGGAGAGCGACGGCAACAAGCTACAATTTGCATCGACACGGCTGGTATTTCTATCCACGCTCTCCTTGCGGAGAGCGACGGTTTTCAAGGCCGTCAACAGCTCATTGGTAATATTTCTATCCACGCTCTCCTTGCGGAGAGCGACCGCCGGTATATACCAGCACCACCGGCGCAGTCAAAATTTCTATCCACGCTCTCCTTGCGGAGAGCGACCAAAATCTGCAAATACGTTGCCCGCCGTAACGTTATTTCTATCCACGCTCTCCTTGCGGAGAGCGACATATACTGCCATTTGTCTGGCGCCTCCTATTCTATTTCTATCCACGCTCTCCTTGCGGAGAGCGACGGGCCGTGGTCCACACTCCCCATTGGTATGGCAAATTTCTATCCACGCTCTCCTTGCGGAGAGCGACTTGTAGTTGACGGGCACCGGGTCCACATAACAAGATTTCTATCCACGCTCTCCTTGCGGAGAGCGACCATTATACTTAGATACAGTGTCAGCCTTAGCGTCTTTTCTATCCACGCTCTCCTTGCGGAGAGCGACCAGTAGTAGTGGGCCCTTCCAGGGGGATCAACTGCTTTTCTATCCACGCTCTCCTTGCGGAGAGCGACGAATGTAAGGCGGAACGTGATAAGCAGGCTGTAAGTTTTCTATCCACGCTCTCCTTGCGGAGAGCGACCGGGCAAAATCTGATCAACGGCATTCGCCTGGTATTTTCTATCCACGCTCTCCTTGCGGAGAGCGACAGTTCGGTGCTTCCCGGATTTGCGAAAAGGTTAATTTTCTATCCACGCTCTCCTTGCGGAGAGCGACCATCATCGGTTAAAGTATCAGAATCTGGGTCGACATTTTCTATCCACGCTCTCCTTGCGGAGAGCGACGCTACGGCACCAGCTTGGACTGCAACCGGGTGTATTTTTCTATCCACGCTCTCCTTGCGGAGAGCGACAGCAGCGCGGTGCGGCTTGGCAGCTACAGCAGCGTACTTTTCTATCCACGCTCTCCTTGCGGAGAGCGACGCGGGGCGGTTATCTGTTATCTTGATAATATAGTTTTCTATCCACGCTCTCCTTGCGGAGAGCGACGCAAGCCCAGGGCCTTAAAATCCCGGCGCATGGTGTTTTCTATCCACGCTCTCCTTGCGGAGAGCGACATTGACTAATGTAGTAAGTTCTGTAGGAACAATAGGAAAATCTTTTCTATCCACGCTCTCCTTGCGGAGAGCGACGAATTGGTCTGGTGTTCCTCTGGTGGGGCGTTCGCATTTCTATCCACGCTCTCCTTGCGGAGAGCGACGGTATCCAAGCGGAGACTGGCGTCTTCGTGCCGCCTATTTCTATCCACGCTCTCCTTGCGGAGAGCGACCGTGGTGCATATCGCGGAGCACGCCAGTCCAGGCCGATTTCTATCCACGCTCTCCTTGCGGAGAGCGACAAGAACACATCAATCGCCGGACGGATAACCGAAATTTCTATCCACGCTCTCCTTGCGGAGAGCGACAATCAATGCAAGATAGACCAGAAGAGAAGTAGCAATTTCTATCCACGCTCTCCTTGCGGAGAGCGACCCGCCTTATTTATCGGTATGGATATGGAAGAGGACATTTCTATCCACGCTCTCCTTGCGGAGAGCGACTCCGCCTTAGCGCCTAAACAGAATCCGACAGAGCATTTCTATCCACGCTCTCCTTGCGGAGAGCGACATTTTGACCGCTGGTAACAAGGTTGCCGCTGTCATTTCTATCCACGCTCTCCTTGCGGAGAGCGACGACGCGTTATTAGAAGCGGAGGAACAGACATGAAGATTTCTATCCACGCTCTCCTTGCGGAGAGCGACCATACCCACGTTGGGCAGCCATGCACATCCAGGCATTTCTATCCACGCTCTCCTTGCGGAGAGCGACTCGCTGCGCTCCACGTTGCGGGTCAGCTGCATAACATTTCTATCCACGCTCTCCTTGCGGAGAGCGACTTACTCAAGGCGCTGCCGCTGCCGCGCTGGCATCCATTTCTATCCACGCTCTCCTTGCGGAGAGCGACAGCGCCCCAGATGGCTTATAGACTTTATAATAAATATTTCTATCCACGCTCTCCTTGCGGAGAGCGACAGGAAATGCCGTCCGTGTGAAGCTCAGGCACAAGCATTTCTATCCACGCTCTCCTTGCGGAGAGCGACCCAGAATTTCCCCAAGGCGGCAGCCTGTGTACATATTTCTATCCACGCTCTCCTTGCGGAGAGCGACCCGATGCTCTGCGATGTGTAATCTGTGTACCAGGCATTTCTATCCACGCTCTCCTTGCGGAGAGCGACCCGACAAGCGGCACCCAGAGGTGTTGGAACTGGTATTTCTATCCACGCTCTCCTTGCGGAGAGCGACAAGATTTGAGCGCGTTCACGTTGAGTGATTCCAGCATTTCTATCCACGCTCTCCTTGCGGAGAGCGACCGGCCTGCGCCAGCGAGGCGGAAAAGCCGGACGGCATTTCTATCCACGCTCTCCTTGCGGAGAGCGACCGAACTGGTTTGACTTGTGGGGGTGGGCAGCATATTTCTATCCACGCTCTCCTTGCGGAGAGCGACCCCGGCGAGCATCACGCCAACAGCCAGCAGGAGAAATTTCTATCCACGCTCTCCTTGCGGAGAGCGACGCCCGCTCTCTATCAACTGTATGATACTTACGCATTTCTATCCACGCTCTCCTTGCGGAGAGCGACGAACCCGAATTTTTTTGCATAGGGCAACCAATTATATTTCTATCCACGCTCTCCTTGCGGAGAGCGACATCGGACCGTTAATATTCAGCGTCCAACCGCGAAATTTCTATCCACGCTCTCCTTGCGGAGAGCGACTAACTTTGATTCAGAAACTCGCCCATCTGTGTCTTATTTCTATCCACGCTCTCCTTGCGGAGAGCGACAGAGCACCTCCTTATAATTTAATGATACATCACACATTTCTATCCACGCTCTCCTTGCGGAGAGCGACATGACCTAGAGCCATCCAAAACACGAAGATTAACATTTCTATCCACGCTCTCCTTGCGGAGAGCGACACATGCTTATCAGCTTGTGTTGTGGGTGCTTCGCATTTCTATCCACGCTCTCCTTGCGGAGAGCGACTCCAAAAATTCTGTGATAAGTATTGATAAGATACCATTTCTATCCACGCTCTCCTTGCGGAGAGCGACTTGACTCGCTGACCGATGATGTATCAACCGGCGGATTTCTATCCACGCTCTCCTTGCGGAGAGCGACTGGCATCATTGACATAATCAATAATATAATCAATGATTTCTATCCACGCTCTCCTTGCGGAGAGCGACCTTGGTTGACCTCGTTTCCATCGTCACCAACAAGGATTTCTATCCACGCTCTCCTTGCGGAGAGCGACTTATTGTCAAGATAAGGGGCAGTGTGCGACCAGATATTTCTATCCACGCTCTCCTTGCGGAGAGCGACACAAGGCACGGTTCATGCAGACGGCGCTTGAGCATTTCTATCCACGCTCTCCTTGCGGAGAGCGACGGCGGCGTTCGGTCAAGTTGTTTCGGCAGAATTATATTTCTATCCACGCTCTCCTTGCGGAGAGCGACGAGTAATGGCGGCAACCATTACTCCTACATACGAATTTCTATCCACGCTCTCCTTGCGGAGAGCGACCCTCGTTCCTTGACATCGATTATTATAAAACAAGATTTCTATCCACGCTCTCCTTGCGGAGAGCGACAAGTGCTCTTTAGGCAATCCGCGTAAAAAGCCGTATTTCTATCCACGCTCTCCTTGCGGAGAGCGACGCAGCAGGCTATCACAGCCGAGCAGACCGCCCGCATTTCTATCCACGCTCTCCTTGCGGAGAGCGACGACACAGGAGGTAACGACAATGGCAACGCCAAAATTTCTATCCACGCTCTCCTTGCGGAGAGCGACTTGTGACACGCTATCAGCTTTAGCGCCGGAAGAATTTCTATCCACGCTCTCCTTGCGGAGAGCGACTTCCTCAATAGACGATTTAGAGCCATCCAGCACCCATTTCTATCCACGCTCTCCTTGCGGAGAGCGACGACCTCGTTTTTATCCTGACCTGTGATGAGTACAATTTCTATCCACGCTCTCCTTGCGGAGAGCGACAGCCTTCCAAACAATACTGCGTTGTCAGGCTTTGATTTCTATCCACGCTCTCCTTGCGGAGAGCGACCGGTATGAGCGTTGCGAGTAACTTCAAGCACACATTTCTATCCACGCTCTCCTTGCGGAGAGCGACAAGATACCGTATCAGCGCAAGATAGACCAAAAGAATTTCTATCCACGCTCTCCTTGCGGAGAGCGACGTCGAAAAGGTTCCTGCCGATGTGTACTATCAGGCATTTCTATCCACGCTCTCCTTGCGGAGAGCGACCCCATAATACAAAAAATAACTGTATTGACTATTGCATTTCTATCCACGCTCTCCTTGCGGAGAGCGACGACCCAACCCGCAAAATGCGCATCGGATGAGAGGAATTTCTATCCACGCTCTCCTTGCGGAGAGCGACAGCCAAAACGGGGTCCTGATCATGATTGAATTCAAATTTCTATCCACGCTCTCCTTGCGGAGAGCGACCGGCAGAGCTGGCAGGCCGCCTGCACGCTTACCGGATTTCTATCCACGCTCTCCTTGCGGAGAGCGACGCCAGCAGCCAGCAGGAGAAAAACAACGAACATATTTCTATCCACGCTCTCCTTGCGGAGAGCGACAATACATCAATAGCCGGGCGGATCACATTAAACGATTTCTATCCACGCTCTCCTTGCGGAGAGCGACAGCCAGCAACCGGACGGAACGACCAAAACAACATATTTCTATCCACGCTCTCCTTGCGGAGAGCGACCCGAAGAGATATCCGGTGATACTTGGGCGCGTGATTTCTATCCACGCTCTCCTTGCGGAGAGCGACGGTATTGGCCTTGTGTTTTTGTGGTGGGGCGTGCGGAAAGCATTTCTATCCACGCTCTCCTTGCGGAGAGCGACCTCCTCAATAGACGATTTAGAGCCGTCCACAACGCATTTCTATCCACGCTCTCCTTGCGGAGAGCGACCGATTATGGACAATATTATATTCGTGCCCGGGAAATTTCTATCCACGCTCTCCTTGCGGAGAGCGACTAAGATACCGGATTAAGGCAAGATAGACCAAAAGAATTTCTATCCACGCTCTCCTTGCGGAGAGCGACAAACGCGAAGCGAGGGAGTCAATCGGAACATTGCATTTCTATCCACGCTCTCCTTGCGGAGAGCGACTACTTGGGCGCGTGGAAGTCGTGTAACGTATGTAATTTCTATCCACGCTCTCCTTGCGGAGAGCGACTGTAAAACGGTTCCAGGCGGCGGACATATCAGCCATTTCTATCCACGCTCTCCTTGCGGAGAGCGACGAGTCAATCGGAACATTGCGAACGGTGAGCGTAAATTTCTATCCACGCTCTCCTTGCGGAGAGCGACGCCAGCAGCCAGCAGGAGAAAAACAACGAACATATTTCTATCCACGCTCTCCTTGCGGAGAGCGACGTCCAACCGCGAAAAACGGAAGTACCCGGAGCAATAATTTCTATCCACGCTCTCCTTGCGGAGAGCGACTATATCTTGTGCATGGTCAGCGTCTAAATTGGCAGATTTCTATCCACGCTCTCCTTGCGGAGAGCGACACCAGTGCGAAAATTGCGAGTAACCTCTAACACGCATTTCTATCCACGCTCTCCTTGCGGAGAGCGACTAATGTACGCCCTGAAACTCGCCAACCCTGTGCTATTTCTATCCACGCTCTCCTTGCGGAGAGCGACAATAATATTAACAGCTCTATTACTACCGCAGATGAGATTTCTATCCACGCTCTCCTTGCGGAGAGCGACGCCGCGGGGGTGATTCTTGTTATCTTGATAATATAATTTCTATCCACGCTCTCCTTGCGGAGAGCGACAGACTAAAGCCAAGGCAAACGAGGACAGATACAAATTTCTATCCACGCTCTCCTTGCGGAGAGCGACGCAAACCCAAAGCCTTAAAATCCCGGCGCATAGTATTTCTATCCACGCTCTCCTTGCGGAGAGCGACGCCAATAGATGTGCCACAATACCAGATTTTGGATATTTCTATCCACGCTCTCCTTGCGGAGAGCGACGGTATCTTATCAATACTTATCATAGGATTTTCGGGATTTCTATCCACGCTCTCCTTGCGGAGAGCGACAGCAAAAGTGCACAAAACAGTGGGGCACTTTTGCGCATATGAAACAAATTTTATGGGGATTGCATCTTCATGCTGACAGGCAAGGCTGTATTTTACCCTTTCTGCCCCTGTTTTTTCCATATTTTCTGGTGCGAAGGAACCGGGAATTTTATGATTGCCTTCCCCTCGCACTAAGCAAACAAGATTCCATCCTGATCAAAATCCGGGTGCAGACCCACATGCTCGACTTTGCTTTTGTAATGGTTTCCCAATTGATAAAAGCGCAGGCTGTCCGATTCCGAATCGATCAGTTCGGTCAATTTTGCTTTGAACATCGTGTATTGCGCGGCATCCAGCAGGCACTCAAATACGGAGTTTTGCACCCGCTGGCCGTAGTCTACACAGACTTTTGCTACTTTGCGCAGCCTGCGACGGCCGGCGGCTGTTTCGGTGTTGACATCATAGGTTACAAGCACCAACATAACGGCACCTCACTTCCAGAAAAACGGTGGGTACACTTCCAGGTCGCCGCGCAGAGCACGGGCCAGCAAAAGCGCCTGAACATAGGGCACCAGCCCCCAGGGCAGTTTTTCTTTCAAAAACGGATGGGTGATCTCTTCCTTCTTTTTGTTCTGCCATGTGGTCAGGAAAGCTTTGCGGCCATCATCCGTCAGCAGTACGGCACCATTTTCCTGTTTTTGCAGGTGTTTTGCCGTGATGATCTTTTGATTGATGCAGCTGATGACCAGCCGGTCTGCATAAACCGCCCGCAGTTCTTCCATCAGGTCAAGTGCCAGACTTTTGCGGCCGGGGCGCGGGCGGTGCATAAAGCCAACATAAGGGTCCAGGCCCACAGCGGTCAAGGCGGATGCACACTCCCGCGCCAGCATGCTGTAGGCAAACGAAAGCAGCGCATTCACATTGTCCAGCGGTGGACGGCGGTTGCGACCCTCAAACACAAAATCTTGCTTTTGCTGCAGAATCAGGTCATTCAGGCAGTCAAAGTAGCGCTGGGCTGCCTCGCCTTCCAGGCCGCGCAGCTGTTCCGGATCATCGCTGGTCTGTATCAGCGGCAGCGCGGCGGCCAGCTGGGTGGAGGTGCGTTTCAGTTTTTCGACCGGGACACGCTGGGGATGATCGCGGGTTGCGCGTTCCAGCACCCAGCGTGCGTTATACACTTTACCAAGAATAAAGCTCCGGGCATAGCGACAGCTCTGGGCCGGGTCATCCGACACGCGGTACTGCGTCTGACGCAGCAGCACATTGCCGCGTTCTTCCCCCACGGTGCGGGCCTGAAATCTGCCATACGGGTCAAAAAAGCAAAGGTCAATGCCCCGCCGGGCACAAGCTCCCATCAAAGCGGGGCTGGCACCCGCGTAAGTAAAGCAGACGATGCCTTCCAGCGTATGCAGGGCATAGCGGTGGGTTTCCTGCTTATTGCGGGTAACAACAAGGTTTTCGCCATCCAATGTCAGGTAAGCGTCCTCATTGATGACGAACAGGGTGTTGAGCAGCTTTCTCATGGCGCGCCCTCCTCAATATGCTCCCGCAGATACGCCGCCGGGTCTGCCTGCTGATACAGCGCCGGCAGGCAAAGCTCTTTCAGTGAGCAGGCATTGCAATGCTTGCCGGGTTTGCTTTTGGGGGTATAGCCGCGCGCAAACAGGCGGTTCATCTCATCCGCCATGGTCTGCGCGGTGCTGCGCAGTTCCGGTGTCAGGGAAACATGTTCCCGCTGCCGGGTTTCTTCATAAAAGATTTCCCCTTCCGGCACCTCGCACACCAGCATTTCTTCCAGCGCCATGGCCTGTGCGCAGAGCTGCAAACGGTCGGCATCGTTTATCTTGCTGCGGCCATGCTTATATTCCACGGGCATGGGCTGCCACAGGCCGCGGCGGCCCTGCAATGACACGCCGTTTTGATCCTTGTGAAACTCTACCACATCGCAGTCGCCGGTCAGTTTTAAGCGGTGGCTGACGACCCTCATACCGCGGGCGATCAGCAAATCGCCGCGTTTTTCCGTCAGGGTAACATCATGGCAGCGGGTATGCTGCAGGCGGCCTTCGGCGGTGCGTTGGTTTTCGGACCATTGTTGTTCCAGGTGTATGAGCGCCCACTGACGGCGGCAAAAGCTGAAATGCTGGATACCGGACATCAGCAGGTAATCATCTGGGGAAGCCATTACGACAGCCTCTCGCACGTTACCCCTGCGGGAAGATTTTCATCCACCGTTACCACATAGTCATGGTAACTGCGCGGGAAGGCTACCCCTTCGGCACGCGTGACATGCACTGCATCAAACAGTTTATAGGACGGCGCATTGCCCAGCTCCGAATCATGCTTGAACACGATCAGTTCCCGAACTGCCATTTTGCCGCGGGCTGCACTGTGGTCATTTTCAAACATATTCAGGATTGCCTGCCACAGCAGCTGCAGGTCATCCTCTGAGAATCCTGTAGTTTTGCGGGCAAGGTTGGCAGAAATGTAACCCTCTGCACGGTACAAGCCATACGGGATCACATACTTGCGGCCCATCTCAGTGCCTTTTCGCTCTGCATCCGCTTCGGTCGTAATGGCAATACGGGTAATGGTCACTTCCTGCGGGAGAACAGGGTCTACCGAGCGTGCAAAGCTCAACTGAACAGGGCCACGCACCTGCCCACAGTTCAGTGCGCCTTTTACAAAGGTTGTCATAACGGCGCCAAATGTGCGGATATCATAAAAGTTCTGGCACATAAAGTCCCGGATTTTACGGTCCAACTCCGGGTCATCTTTCTTGGCGACTTTCAGGGCATCCTTGGCATCAGCATCAATGCCCAAGTATTCGAGTGCTTTTTTATCGCTGCGGTTCAGGGGGACCTGATCTTTAATGTAAATCTGGTATCCTGCTTCATCTTCTTTGGCCACTTCGACATAGTTGCGAATCTTACGCTTTAAGCAGACATCTGTAACAATGCCATATCCCGTTTCCGGATCAACGCGCGGCATGTTGCCTGCATCCGGATCGCCGTTCGGATTTCCATTTTCAACGTCAAACAGAATTACAAAATCATACCGGTTTTTGATTGCCTGTGCCATTGTTATTCCTCCACTTTCTTTGTATAGCGTTCCTGTGTCTGATGGTAATAGCCAAGGATAAAAGCGCCTTGTTCCGGCAAGGTCAGCCGTGCGGGAAAGCTTCCTTCCAGTTTTCCGCCCGCCAGCGCAGCGATCTGCTTATCGTAATAAATCTTTTGTGGCTTGCTCATTTTTTGCATATGCTTTTGTGCCAGCATCAGAATTGTCGGGAATACAGTAGCTGGGGTGGATGCCGCCGCATTAAAATAGCGGTCTTTGATGGTTGTATTGATATCCGGGTTTACCGCCATCTGGATTGCTTCCAGCACAGCAAAAAGCTGACCCATAACATACGGTTGATAATTTGTTTCCTTGTTATTTTCCACAGTTAATACCTCCTTTGGGCAACGGGGATCTTCATTACGCAGGTAGTATGCTTTTATAATAGCGGCACGGCCGCGTGTTACTTTTTGCTCTGCGCGGATACGCATCATAACGCCATCCAGCAGGGTTGCCGGGTACCTTGTATTATTCAGGATTGCACGCAAGACATCGCCTGCCAGCTGCGGTGATGCCGATGGGCTGCGGGAATTGGTGTTGACAGTTTCCTGCAGTAGCCAGTACAGCCCCAGCCGCGGGAATTTATCATAAGCAGGGCGCACAATCTCTAAGCGGTCATAATGCTTCTGCACATTATCAAGCAGCGTTTGAAATGTATCCTGCCAGAAAAAGCGAACCGAGAGGCGCGCCGCATTAGGGGCCAAGCCAAGCACATAAAAGTGCCTTTGTGGGTCAAGTGTCACGTTCTGCCACTCTACACGCTGTCCATGGACCAGCTTGTCCACTGCATTTCGCACATCGCTTTCGCTGACAGGCGCATCCATGGCAAACAATGCATCCATTGCTACCTGCTGGTAGGCGGTCTCACCACCTGCTGCCCAGCAGACAATGGTGGTATCGCCCACGCGCTGAACATGTTCCCTGTCTGCCAGCAGATAGTTTAATGCCTGTGCATAGGCAAAGGCCGCATAACTGCCAACCGGCGCATTGCCCCCCTGTTCATGTCCGTATGAGCAAAAAGCGTCCGCATTAAAAGAAACAATCGATGCGCCGGAAGACTGTGCCCCGGTCACGCCTTTAATCGCCGGGTGCAGGCGGGCAAGCGGTGCCTTTTGCCCTGTAACCAGGCATCGGATTTCCGGTGCATCCGTGTTCTTATCACACTGCCGTTGCCAGGCTTCCTGTATTTCCGGATCGTCCTGAACATAGTTTTCCCGAATCAGAAATACCAGATTGCCACCCTTGTAAAGTTCCTTGAGACTTTGTTCCAGCGCTGGATTCTGCTCCGCCGCCTTGGGGTCCCAGTTTATAAAAAAGTTCCGCACTGCCTGTGCCGCCTGACCGGGAACATTTTGTAAAATGGCAAGATGCAGCTCCTTTGCAGCGGCAAAGCACTGCATTGCACGCTCCGGTTTGCCTTTTCCGTCAATGCCAAGCATGTAAGCACTGTTATCACACAAAAAATTGGCTGCCACACCACTAGAGCGTTTAACCTGTTCCGGAACTTGCAGCTGACATGGAGCAAGCACTGTTTTTTTACCGCGCTTTTCCTCTTGCTGCAAGGGGTGCAATGCCATCAGTTGGCCGTTTTCATCCAGTTCCAAAGCCCAACTGACTTTTGCGCTTGTCCAACCGGGGCGTGTGATTTTGCCATTGGCTAGCAAATCTTCATAGTATTGTACCAAAGCCTGTAAAATCATCGGTACACCTCGCAGTCTGCCACATTCAACACACCATGTTCCAATTTTGCATGGAAATACATCGGGGTTATGTTCTGCGGGTCAGTGTAGTCAAAGTCATATAGCATGAATCCCAAATCCCGTGTTTCCTCAATGGTCGGGATTGGCCCGCCGGGCCATGCGCGGAATGCGGCAGGAAATTCACGGCACCCAAAATAAGGGGTATGAAAACACTGGCCCCTGGACATGCGCCGGGTAACAATATCCTGGAACTTTCCCGGATTGTCGCTCGGTGCCGCACGGTCAGTCATCTCAAATTCTGCCTCAATCACATAATGAACGTCCTGCAACACCATGGCTGCACGCTGAACGATCTGCTGGGGCGTTGCAAGGTAAAGCTCTTTCCCTGTTCCCTGCATCGCGCTGCGTACATCGGAACAAAGAATTTTGCTTTTTACTTCGTTCCGACGGATGTTGGTAAAGCGGATTGGGTTCATAACATAGATTTTCCGGATTTTCCACCGTAAGCCGGGGTGGTAATAGATTGCTTCTACTATGCCGCGTGCCGCGGAAGGGGTGAGGACTTCATATGAAACCCTTTCGACTTTTAGCTCAGGCCTCGAGAGCAAAGCATAATTCCCCCATACTTCCAGCTGGATCATCTGCATCAACTCCTTTGCATTTCTATTTTCAGTTGTTTTTAATTTATATTTTTGCTATAATTTCAATATATGCTACTTGGCACCAAATGTCAATCCTTTTATCATGTATACTTTTTGTTTGCTTTTCATCCGGTTTTCTTTTATAATAAGTTGCGTCGGCAGCTTATGCCGTGGATAGAAATAGTTGATTTTACTTTAGCGCACAAAAGCGGCAGGGCAGGCTCCCTGCCGTTTTTGCTTTATGCAAACCAGGCTGCTCCCGTTTCAGCTTCCATAGCAAGGCCCGTGTTGTTATCGTAAAGGCTTCCGTCCGTTAATTCCCATATGCCTTCACTGATTTGGCAAACCGCCCCGGCATTCTCCAGCGTTTTCAGATGATCCGGGTAAACCGGAACACCATATTGCCCCAGTTGACGGAACAAAGTTTTGCTTACCTCTCCTGCACGCAATCGTGCAAGCAAATGTTCCCCTTTCCCTTGGGGAATGTATACGGTCACGGCAGGTGTTTCAATTAAGCGGAACCTCTCTGCCGCTGTTGCAAAGGGGAAAATGCGCCCTTCCATATCCTGCTCGAACCCTTGCAGAATTTGCTGTTCATCCAGTCTTTTATCTCCTTTTAAGGTACGATAAAACAGAAAGTATGTTTCGATTGCTTCCAGAGATGCCAGATCTGCATATTTTTTCAGGACGCTTTGCGTTGCGGATACATTCTGTTCCAGCATGCGCGGTACATGCTGCCCTTCCAATGTGAAAATCTGTACCAAGCTCTGCTCCGCCGGGCGTCTTCCCTCTCGATTGCAGCGCCCCGCCGCCTGCAAAATGGAATCCAAACCTGCTTCCTCGCGGTACACAGCCGGGAAATCCACATCAACACCCGCTTCGATCAAAGAAGTTGATATCACACGGCAGGGCAGCCCATCTTTTAAGCGTTCCCGGATTTCCTGCAATAACTGTTTGCGATGGGCTGGGTATAGCAATGTTGTCAGGCAGTAGCTGCCCTCTTTGGGCAGGTTATTGTATAATTCCTGTGCTGTTTTTCTCCGGTTTGCAATACACAGCACTTGTTCCTGCGCTGCCAGTTCTGCGCCAAGCTGGCTTTGTTCCAACTCTCCGCGCATTTTTAGCGTTGTACGCCGGAATGCCTGATATTGCTCTTTGGGATGTGGGCAAAGTTCCGTCATCTGCAGCCCAGGCGCCAGTTCATCAAACAAGGGCTGCAAAGCTGGTTGTGTGGCCGTGCAAAGCACCGCTGCTGCGCGGTAATGCTGTACCAGCTGCGCGATTGCCGCAACGCAGGGGCGCAAATAAGGAACCGGCAGGTTTTGTGCTTCGTCAAAAATGACCACGCTATTTGCAATGTTATGTAATTTACGGCATTGTGACGCATGGTTGCCGTAAAGTGATTCAAAGAATTGCACGGATGTGGTAACCACCACCGGAGCATCCCAGTTTTCCGCCGCCAATGCTTTGCGGTAGGCTGCCGGCTCATCATCTTCCTTGGCAGAGTAGTCCACCCCTGAATGGTGTTCCAAAACATTTTCTGCTCCTAATATTTCCGAAAACACATCCGCGGTCTGGTCAATAATGGATGTATAAGGGATCACATAAATAACCCGGTCCATATGGTTCTTTACAGCTAGCGAAAGCGCAAATGCCAATGACGCTACCGTTTTTCCCCCGCCTGTAGGAACGGTCAGGGAATAAAGGCCGCGCCGCCCTGTTTGCCCTGCCGTTGTACAGGCACTCAAAATTGAACTGCGGCGCTGATTCAAGGTTCCCTGGGGATGGCTCCATTTTGCGGTATATTGGTTCAACCTTTTCAGCAGTTCATCCATTGTCTGGCCTTGTCCGCGCGGTTTAGGGCTGCTCATAAAGTTTTCCGTATCCAGATAGTCCGCATCGACCAGGCAGGAATACAACATCCGGGTATAAAATGCCTGTGTAAAACGATTTTCCTTCATCATTTCCGGCTGGGGCGGTATGGACGGCAGTTTAATCTCATTCGTCCATTGGGTATAGGGTTCAACGCTCTTTTTCAATCGCCCAAACATTGTCGCATCCTGCGCGGTATCGCTTCGGCCTCCTCCATCCGGCAGGCCGCTATGGTGTCCCGCAATAGCAAAAGCCAGTGGGATTTGACCATATCGGGCAGCCACCTGTGCACCAGCCGTTGAGTGATCCACTTTCTCTCCACCTTGCAGGCGCTTTTGAAACTTTGTACTATATTTACCAATATCATGCAGTAATCCAAGCCAAGTTCCCTGTTGCCGGGCATCAAAGGCTGCTGCAAATTGCCCACATAGGACTGCCGTTCCCTGCAAATGGTCCGCTACCGTTTGGACGCGGGTTCCGTCTTCACTGATATGAGCCAGCATCTTTTTCTCCTGGTGCATAATCAAACTCCCTTCTGTTTTGCTTTTCTTTATTATAGCAGATAACTCATCCCATAATTCGGACTTTCACTCCAGTTCTGCAATCTTTGTCATACTATCCAAATTTATCCATGTAGAATTGTTAGCTATTCCCATTAGCAGATATTTTTGATAAAATAAGATATTATAGGGTTTATGAATTCACTTTCTTATATTACTTCTTCATCTTACCGAAAAATCATTTACGCAAGGAGTGAAAAGCCATGAAAAGGAAGTTATTCTCATTTTCCGCCAGTGTTATCACCGCAATAATGCTTACCGCTTGTGCTGCAGCGCCAGAAAATAAACCTGCTTCCTCCGCTGCTCTTTCCCCGACCAGTGAACCTGTTGCCACAGCTATACCATCCACTAGCAATGCCAACTGGAAGTTACCGCCGCAATATGATTTTGACGAGATGATTCCTCTCTTCTCCCGCGAAACCCACACTGCCGGTTACGCCGCTGCCCGAAATCTGTACGCTGTGCGCAAGGGCGAACGCTGGAGCCTGTTTAATGCTGCCAACTGTAATGCTTTTCTGGAAGATTTGTCAGAAAGCATCCCGTACCTGTATGGTGAGCAGGAGCTCTCCATTGGGGTAGATGATACATACGATTACCAGAAGCTGAATGCCCTGGAAGAACAGATTAACCAGGAGCTGGTTGCCCAACAAATGCCTTTTACAACCATGCTGGGCGGGCACGGCGGGTATGGCATCCAGTGGATTTTAGGTGACAGCCAGATTTACCGTTCTGCTATTGGTGTCTATACATTTAGTGGCACGCCCATCGAACAGGTGTATGCTCCTGATTTGGTTGGCATCCAGCAAGGCATTTGGGATGATGAATATGCCGGTTATCTTGTTGACAATTCTGCACCTTTTGCCGTTGCGGATAAAAACGGTACAATTTTAACCGATTTCGACTACCAGGATGCCTGCATGGCCGGTGAATCTTTAATCGCGGTAAAGGATGCAGCCGGTAACTGGGGATATTGCGACCAAAGCGGTGCTTTAGTAATCCCCTGCATTTATCAGCCGCAGATGAGTTTGTCCATCATGAACGAAACTGTTGAATATCCTTACGCAGACTTATCTGGCATGGTAGTTGTGAAAAATCAATCCGGACAAAAGCTGGTTCTGGATGTTTACGGCAATGAGATAATTTCCGCTGGGCAATATGAAGATTTAGCCCCCGCGCGCGATGGCTGCGTATGGGCAAAACAGAATGGCCTTTGGGGCTTGCTGCAAGTACAGGATTATACCGAAAACAATGCCAACGTTATTCTGCCGGATGGATGCGTTGCACCAGATGTAACGCTTAGCCGAATTGATAGCCTTTGTACCTACACCACTGCTGATCATGGGCTGGTTATGCGTAAAGGTCCCGGTACAAATTATGAAAAAATGGATAATATCCCCTACGGTATCATCGTATGGGAATGCGGCTATAGCAGCAATGTGCCTGACTGGGTTGTTGTATATTACAATGGGATTTATGGTTGGGTCAGTGATGAATACTTGGCTACCACTATTTATTCCACCAGTAAATAATAAATAAAAAAGCAGGTGTTCATGTAGAAACGATATCGTCCTCCACGTGAATACCTGCTTTTTATAGCTTCTTTTATTATATCTGTTCTGTGCCGCTATTTGTCTCTGTATGAAATAAATAGCCGCTATATGCATTTGAATGAAGTGCTCTGTTTGTTTGCTTTTTCACCTAAAAGAATCGCGTAGGAGGCTCTCTTAACTAAAGAGCCTCCCTCTCACACCACCGTGCGTACCGACCGGTACACAGCGGTTCAACCGCACAAGTGCAAGGACTCGTAGTAGCGCCTGAGGATACTAAAATATCCTGCTTCTGCGAGTCTTTCGTTTGCAATGGAACCTTTTAATACAGGACTACCGGCGATACGTCAATAACCCAGTCTGGAATTGTCCCACTGGTACTATTCCAAAATTCTTCGTTTGAGTTTCATTACTCATCGATATAATCTTTATCGAACCACTCGCCTAGCGAGTGGTTTTAGACATACAAAAAAGCACCTTAGCTTACGCTAAAGTGCTCTTCCTGGTGACCCGTGCGGGAATCGAACCCACGTTAACGGCGTGAGAGGCCGCTGTCTT
>ERZ779885.562-NODE-562-length-42128-cov-5.658665_pt1 | contig 42128 bp, 38 predicted proteins | sample MGYA00511554_ERZ779885 | MGnify/ENA primary metagenome ERZ779885 (study PRJEB29588, sample SAMEA2160998) | human gut metagenome | biome: human gut; feature: human-associated habitat; material: faeces | place: Denmark | collected 2008/2010 ... | reverse complement strand
CCGGGTCGCAAGCTGGCTTGTCCCTGTGGCGATGTTGGTTGCAGCCATTGCCGGTATTGCAACGCAGGACATTGTCCGTGCGGTAACGGTGCTTGTGGTATTCTGCCCCTGTGCGCTGGTGCTGGCAACCCCCACGGCGATTATGGCTGCCATCGGGCAGGCTACCAAACACGGCGTAATTATCAAATCCGGTGAAGCACTGGAAAAGATGGGCAAAGTTGACGCAATCGCTTTTGATAAAACCGGCACGCTGACATACGGCAGGCTTGCAGTCAGTGATATTGTTTCCTTCTCTCCCACACTCAGCGAGGCGGATCTGCTTTCCCTCCTGTCGTCCGCGGAAGCGCTGAGTGAGCATCCTCTTGCCAAAGCTATTACAGCGTACGCCAAAGGCACAGGGACCGATATTCTCCCGGCAGACAACTTTCAAATGGAGGCGGGACGCGGAATCCAGGCATGTGTCGCAGGACATGAACTGATCTGCGGAAGTGAAGCGTTTCTTCGTTCACGAGACATCACTCTTGACGACGGTGCGGCATCCAGACTTGGACGTCTGCATGAACAGGGCAAAGCAACTGTCCTTGCGGCGGAAAAAGATCGCTGTCTCGGAGTCATCGCGCTCTCCGACACCGTGCGTCCGGAGGCAAAGGCCGCCGTCTCTCAGCTCTCCTCACTCGGCGCGGAAACTCTTCTGCTCACCGGGGATAACTGGAAAGCGGCAGAATTTCTGGCGCGGCAAGTTGGCAGCATGTCCGTACGCGCCGAATTGCTGCCGGATCAAAAGGTTGACGCCATTCGGGCACTGCAAAAAACGGGACGCATTGTCTGTATGATTGGCGACGGCGTCAATGACGCTCCCGCGCTCAAAACAGCGGACGTCGGCGTTGCGATGGGAAGTATGGGCAGCAATATTGCTGTTGAGGCCGCTGACATTGCACTGATGAGCGACGATATTTCCCGTCTGCCATATCTTAAACGCCTCTCCAACGCAGCAGTCCATACCATCCGGCTGAGCATCAGCCTTTCTCTGTGCATCAATTTCGTTGCCATCACACTCTCCCTCATGGGGCTCCTGACGCCGACCTCCGGAGCGCTCGTCCATAACGCCGGTTCTGTCTTTGTCGTCCTGATTGCTGCCCTGCTGTACGATCGGAAATTCGAGTAACCGGCAGCCGTGTTGCTGCACATGTTTCTCAACTCCTAAAGACTTAACGCGCCTCGCCCCCCACAAAGCAGAGACAAAAACCCCGGAATTCCCGCCCTTCTGGCGAAAAGGAATTCCGGGGTTTTTCAAATTAGAAAACGCCTATGTACATCCTGTTCATGGAACAATCGCGGCCTTACGTTTCGGGCTTTTCCTCTGTTACTTCCGTCAATACAGAAGTGCAGTGCGGACAACGGGTTGCAAGCACAGGGATTTTCGAGCGGCAGAAGGGGCACTCCTTCTCCGTCGGAACCACAGGCTTCTCGTCCTTTTTCCTGACAAGTTCACGCAGACGGTTAATCTGTTTGACGACAAAATAAATCACAAGAGCAACCACCAGGAAATTAACAAGCTGTGTGAGGAAGCTTCCATAGTTGATGCTTGAAGCGTTTTCCCCTGCGGAGAGGACGATTTTCATGTCGTTAAAGTCAATCCGGCCTGTAATCAGGCTGAGAGCCGGCATCACGATATCGTTGACAAGCGAGTTGACAATGCCGGTAAATGCACTGCCGATGATCATGCCGACAGCCAGATCGATCATGCTGCCCTTCAGGGCAAAACTTTTGAATTCCTTAAGAAACTTTTTCATGCCGTAATCACTCCTGTTCTGATTTCCTGCGGGGATACATGCCGGAAACGGACAAAACCATTCCCGGCATACCATCAAAGCTTCTGAAGGCGTGCAAAGTTTGCCATCAGTTTCTTGGTTCCCACACGTTCAAAGGCAATCTCGAGCAGAACATCGTTCCCCATCGGGGATGCGGAAAGGATCATTCCCTGGCCGAAAGTCTTGTGCATGACCGCATCGCCGGGGCGCAGAGCCACGGAAGGCTTTTCAGGCCGGGCAGCGGCAGCGGGACCAAAATTCCGCGCCGCCTGCATGGAGACAGCCCTTGTCTCCCGGTAGGAAACCGGAAGCACCGTACCCGGTTCGGGTTTTTTCCATTCTCTGGCACGATGCCGGTCCACAAGCTCTTCCGGAATTTCCATGCAAAAGCGGGAAGGCTTATTCCGGTTTGTACTGCCGAAGATCATGCGTGTCTCCGCGTTGACAATGGTAAGCTCCTCTTTCGCACGGGTAATAGCAACATAAGCCAAACGCCGCTCCTCTTCGATCTCAGGCGGATTGTAGATGGCCTGCATTCCCGGGAAAATCCCCTCCTCAAAACCGGGCAAGAAGACACAGGGGAACTCGAGTCCTTTGGCAGAATGCATCGTCATCATGACGACCGCGTCGACGCTCTCATCGAGATTATCTACGTCGGTCATAAGGGAAATTTCCTCCAGGAATCCGGACAGCGTCGCCTCTTCCCCGTTGTCCTGCTCATACTGGCGAAGGTTGGACAAAAGCTCGTTGATATTGTCAATCCGATCCTGCGCCGTCTCCTCCTCCGTTTCGCGCAAATACTGAGAATAGTTTGTCTTTTCCAGCAGCAGCTCGTACAGGTCGCCAAGGTTCAGCGTCGAGGAAGCCTGAATCAGTTCATTGATCAAATCGGCGAACTGCAGCAGCTTTGCAGAGGAACGCTTGAGCGCTTCAAACTCATCCGCATGCGAAATGACTTCAAACAGGCTCTCACCGAGGCCGGCGGCAATCTCCGCTGCCTGCGCGATCGTCTTCTCGCCGATCTGACGCTTGGGCTGATTGATGATCCGGCGCAGGCGGATTTCGTCTCCGGGATTGTTGATCACACACAGATAAGCAATCATATCCCGGATTTCTTTCCGCTCATAGAAGCGCAGACCGCCAAGCATCCGGTACGGTACACCGGATTTGACAAAACATCTTTCCAGCGTGCTCGACTGAGAATTCATTCGATACAAAACAGCAAAGTCGGAGAACTTTCTGGTGGCGGCTTCCTCCAGAATCTGCTTGGTAATATACTCTGCTTCCCCCATCTCGTTGATGGCCGTATAAACAGAGATCGGCTTTCCCTGCGGATTCTCTGTCCAAAGCGTTTTTCCCTTACGTTCCACGTTGTTCGCAATGACTGCGTTGGCTGCGTCGAGAATCGTCTGAGTGGAACGGTAATTTTGCTCCAAACGAATGGTGCGGGCATTCGGGAACGTCTTTTCAAAGCTTAAAATATTTTCAATGGTCGCACCGCGGAATTTATAAATACTCTGATCGTCATCGCCGACAACACAGAGATTGCCGCTGCGCTCCGCGAGGAGTTTAACAAGCAAATACTGTGCGTGGTTGGTATCCTGGTACTCGTCCACCATAATATAGCGGAACTTGTTCTGGAAGTATTCCAGGACATCCGGGCAATTCTGCAGGAGGCGGACGGTATTGGCAATGAGATCATCAAAATCCATCGCATCCGCTTTCGCCAGCCCCTGCTGATAGAGCTTGTACGCCTGACCAATCAGCGCAAGACGGTTGTCGCGCCCGGCAGCAGTGATGAATTCGTCCGGCGTTACCAGATTATCCTTGGCCCGGGAAATTTCGCCCAAAATTGCCTTATGCGAGAGTACCTTGTCCTCAATCTTCAGAATCCGCTGACAATCCTTCATCAAGCGCTTCGAATCATCCGTATCATAAATGGTAAAATGACTGGTATAGCCGAGGCGGTCCCCAAACTGACGCAGGAAACGGGCGCAGGCGGAATGGAAGGTAGAAGCCCAAATTTCACCCCCCTGCTCCCCAAGCATGGACGACAAACGGTTCTTGAGCTCGCCTGCCGCTTTATTTGTGAAGGTGATGGCAAGAACCTGCCACGGGCGGCAGGCATGCACCGCCATGTGGGAGCGCGTCTCCTCGGGCAGGGACGCCGTGCCGTCAAGATAAGCCTGCATGGCGAGAGCATCCTGCTCCGTTAAAAAGCGATCCTCGTCACTGTGGTAAGCGCTGCCATAGCGGATCAGATTGGCAATGCGGTTGACCAAAACCGTGGTTTTGCCGCTTCCGGCACCGGCCAGTATAAGAAGCGGCCCCTCCGTGTGGAAAACAGCCTCTCTCTGACGTTCGTTCATGCGGCTGAATTCCTTTTCCAGCACTTTTCTGCGCAATTCAGTCAAGTAGCTCAAAAAACATCCTCCTAACAAAATTTACCCGCACACGCATTTCTTTGTGTGCGGGTAATCTTTGACATACAGAATGCGGGATTATCTCAAAATACTGATCAGGACGCCGGCCGCAACAGCAGAACCGATAACGCCTGCCACGTTCGGGCCCATAGCGTGCATGAGCAGGAAGTTGCTCGGATTCTCCGCCTGACCAACCTTCTGAGCCACACGGGCCGCCATCGGAACGGCGGAAACACCCGCGGAACCAATCAGAGGATTGATCTTGCCGCCGGAGAACTTGCACATCAGCTTGCCGAACAGGACGCCGCCTGCGGTGCCGAAGCCAAACGCAATCAGGCCGAGAACAATAATGCCGATCGTCTGGGGAGTCAGGAAGACCTCGCCCGTAGCGGTTGCACCGACAGTCACGCCCAGGAAAATCGTGATGATGTTCATCAGCTCGTTCTGCGCCGTGTTCGAGATACGGGAAACCACACCGCTCTCACGCATCAGGTTTCCGAGCATCAGCATGCCGACCAGCGGAGCTGCGTCAGGCAGCAGCAGAGAAATCAGGATGGTAACGATAATCGGGAACAGGATCTTTTCGAGCTTGGAAACGGGACGGAGCTGCTCCATCACGACCATACGCTCTTTTCTGGTGGTCAGAAGCTTCATGATCGGAGGCTGAATGATCGGGACCAGAGCCATGTACGAATACGCCGCCACCGCGATGGGGCCAAGGAGATGGGGCGCGAGGATGGAGGTAACGTAAATAGCCGTCGGTCCGTCCGCACCACCGATGATAGCAATCGAACCGGCCTCCTGCGCCGTGAAAATGCCGAGCGCCATAGCGCCGATGAAGGTGACAAAAATGCCGAGCTGGGCAGCCGCGCCGAGCAGGAAGCTCTTCGGGTTCGCAATCAGCGGACCAAAGTCCGTCATTGCGCCGATGCCCAGGAAAATGAGCGGCGGATAGATACCGAGCTTAACGCCCTGATAGAGGTAATAGAGCAAACCGCCGTTTGTGGGAATCTGGTAATACTCCAGGCCCTCAAGAACCATAATCGGATAATTGCCCGCCGCACCGTTATGGGCGGCCATGTAATCGGTCACGAGCTGCATTTCCGTCGAAGGCGTCGCGGTGATGCCCGGGAACACGTTCACAAGCAGCATACCGAACGCAATCGGCAGAAGAAGAAGCGGCTCAAACTGCTTCTTAATCGCAAGATAAAGAAGCACAAGAGCAATCACAATCATCACATAGTTACGGGGATCGTTTCCGATAAATCCGGAGCTCGTCCAGATCCCCTGCAGGGCGTCCAAAAAACCTTGCAAAACCTCCACGGGAAAAATCATCCTTTCTAACTTAAGTAATCAAGAATGGGAAAACGCTGGCACGCCTCTTAAAAAGGACGAGTGTTCTCCATGACGCCGGCCATACCCCAGGCGGAGCGGGAGGCAGAACGGGAGCGCCGGATGGACTTAATCGCAGAAACCGGAGCACCCTCCGTGCAATAGACAGCAGCAGCAATCGCAGCAACAATTTCGCCGGGGATTCCCTCCTCGACAGCTTCCACTGCAGCGGGAACAGAAGCCTGAACGGGAGCGGCGGCTGCGGGCTCCTCGGCTTTCTTCTCCGGCACCGGCTTTTTGGCCTTATTCGTCGCGTTGTAGACAATCGTGCCGTACAGCTTGATAATGTCGGTCAGAACGATAAGGACCAGGAATACCACTACCAGACCGGTCAGAAGAATGGTCAGCGAAAGCGTGACCGGATTGTCGGTCTGTAGTGCCAGGAACATGGGCATAGTTGGACTCTCCTTTGACAATTTAGTTATGTCATCTTTCATCATCCTTCCTCCGCCGACACAAAATCGGGAAAGAGAAAAGGACTCTGAAAGGTTAAAAAAACAAGATTGTTATTATTATAACCGATACCCCCCTCAATTTCAATTATTTTTCATAAATTGTTTTTTCTTTTTCCATATTCCGCGCGGACCATTGCAAAGCAAAAGAAGGTTCTTTATAATAGAAGGTGCTTTCAGGCGCATAAAGAAGCCTGAAAGCCGGAAAAAAGAAAGGCGGGGGCAGTTTTGATCAACGATGTTTTCCGGCATTCCTTCACGCAACCGTTTCACAGCAGCCTCGGCCTCGCCGTATACAGCTGCGGAATCCAAAAATGTTCCGCCGGCCACTCCTGGGGGCCTGCCGTCCGCGATCATTATTTGATCCACTGCGTCACCTCCGGAAAAGGCGTCTTCTCGTTCGGCGGCAGCGACTATAGACTCGCAGGCGGAGACGGCTTTCTGCTCACCCCAGGCGTCATCGCCTCTTACGCCGCTGACAACGAGTCGCCGTGGCAGTACTGCTGGATCGGCTTTAACGGAACAGACGCCAAACGCCTCGTGGAGCTGACGGGTCTTTCCTATGAGAATCCGATTTTTCATTTTACCGGCACCGCCCTGCCGGACCGGCTCGAACAGATTTGCCACCTCTCCTGCGCCACCCACAGCAACGAGGCGCGTGTGCAGGCAGGCCTGCTTCTCTTCCTCGCCGATCTGATGGACTCGTTCGGAAGCTCATCCTCCTCTCACCATGCAAGCGGGTACGAGTACGTACAGAAGGCCGCACGGTACATCGAATACAACTACTCCCGCAGCATTGATGTAAAGGATATCGCAGCAAGTGCGGGAATCAGCCGCAGCCATCTGTACCGGCTTTTTATGGAAAACATCTCCATGCCTCCGAACGAATATCTGATGCGGTATCGTATCAACAAAGCGGCGGCTCTGCTTGAGGGGGGACGGCTTTCCGTGGGAGAGGTCGCATACTCCACAGGTTTTTCCGATCAGCTGTATTTTTCCAGAGTCTTTAAAAAATACATGGGGATTCCTCCGAGCCAATATTCTCTGCGCTCTTCTTCCGCGGAGTCCCAGGAGGAACCATAATGTTTACCGCCGTGTGCGGAAAAAGGAGTTTTGTTTCATGGATTCTTCAGCAGATGCTATTCGAAGCTGGGCCGAAGAGCTCGGCGCCTTTGAACCGCAGGCCTGGGACAGGATGCCCGAAATCTACCTGTACATGGATCAGGTCCTCAGTTATATGGATAAGCAGCTTTCTCTCTTTGATCGCAGCGGGGAAGGAATGCTGACTTCCAGCATGATCAACAACTATGTAAAGGCCGGCGTTCTGCCCCGGCCTGATCGAAAAAAATATGCGCGTGAGCACCTGGCGATTCTCACGATGATCTGCATGCTCAAATCCTCCCTCTCGATCCCTGATATTTCCCTTTTGGTCAGTCTCCTTCTGGAAACCTGCGGAGGAAAAACCGAGGAAGGAAAGCAGGGCGGAGAAAAGGAAATGTACAGCAGATTCTGCGATGCGCAAAAGCTGGCGATGGAGGAAGTCTGTGACCGGCTGCAGGAACGGATCCCCGGAGGACGCGAGGAACTCCTTCGCCTTGCAGGAGAGCTTTCCATTGAAGCCGCGATGCGGCGCGCAGCGGCCGAGCGAATCCTTGGCGAGCTGTCCCGGGAATCTTCCGCGGAAAAACAGGAAGAATAACGCCGCTCAATTTCTGCGCTCCGCGGCTATTCCAGCGGAGGAGTATCCTCTTGTCCCACACGGGCAACATCGACGGACACCTGGATCGCAAAAGACGACGCGGCGGCAAGTTCCTGCCACTCTTCAGCATGCTCCGCCCAGAAAGCAGGTTCCGCCTGATGCAGGCGGCGGCAAAAACGAAAAATATCAGCCCGATATTCCACGAGGCACAGATCGAGAGCGGTCTGCGCCTCTTTTTTGATCTGATCGGCGAGAGCCTTTTCAAAGGAAGCATATGCCTCCTCTCCGTATTGAGCTGTCAGACTGGTATCCAGCGAACCGATATCCGCACTGCAGGAAATCGAAACGGAAAAACGAGGCTGTCCCTGATCCACTGACGGGACAATATCCGCCGTGAGATCATGCAAATCCACCGTAAGCAAAGCTCCGTCAGAAAGCCTTACCGTTTCAAGGCCACGTTCGAACCGGTCAAGCAGATACAGAGCGCCGCGCGTTGCCTCGCCGTCAAGGATTCCCAGAAGTTTTCCATCTCGATCCAGAACCGCTGTTCCCGCTGCCTCCACGCCGCTCTCCACAGCGCGCACCACAGGCAGGTAAGGACAGCTCTCTTCCTCGGAGGCCAGATTCACAAAATCCGTCATGCTGATGCGCGCGATTCTGCCGTTCATATTTTCCGTCTCCAGGATCTCTCCGAGTACCTTGGAAGAAAGCGTCTTCTCTTCACGCTTGGCCGTAAGAATTTCTGCGGCGTCTCCCTCCGCCATCATAATCTGTGCGTTTGGTCTTGTCTCCGCATTGCGGATAAAGAAATCCAAAGACTCCGCAATCCCATGTTCCGCGCTGGATCGTCCAAAAACGACGACGAGCGCATGACTGTACAGCGGATCCTGACCGGTCTGCTGCGTCAGCGATCCGAGTGCTTCCAGTATAGACGGCCCCTGTGCCGTATAAACGGACACTTCTCTCGTTTCCCCCTCCGTTATCTTTGTGGACTGCACGGTCAAAACATATTCTTCGCCGTCTCTGTCAATTCCAATTCCTTCAATTAACAGGCGGCGATTCAGCCGTATCTGCTGTTGGCAGCCTGTAAGCGTAAACAGAATACCGCACACCAGAAGCAGCGCCGCTGCACGCTTTCCCCTCTTCCTCTTTCCTCCTTTTTTCGTACGGCTGCGCACCGCATGAAAAAGAAGCAGGAACGACGGAACAACGAATGCGCAAATCAGCGTAAAAGGGAAAAAGAACCATGCACTATAAAAAAGCTGCTGAAGGCCGCGTAAGGAGCAAATGGAAACAGACAGTCCCGCAATCAGCAAAGCACCGACCGGAGCGGCCCACTTTCCGGCGCGGGGAGCTGCGCACTCCACGCACAGACGAAGCTGAAACAGATCGACAGACAATTTGACAAGCAGACTGAACAGCCAGATTCCGATCAGCACAGCATCCATCCCCTGAATCACTCCGGCCTCCGCAAAGGACGAGGCCGCATAAACAGGAAAAAGCTGCCGTCCCAGATAACTTCCCATGGCTCCTGTCATAACGGCAAGAAGCCCTGCCGTAAGGGCATAAACCGCTGTGTTCCAAATAACAAAGCCTCTTCCGAGGTTCCCACGCATCCGGGCGGAGAGAAATCCCAGTGCCGTAATTCCATCGCTGCGCGCAAGGAGAAGAAGCGTACCGGATACGGCCTGCTTCCCTCCATCCTCAAAGAACGGCGTAAAGTGAAGGGGATCGAATTTGACGCTGAGGAACAGGAGAATCAGAATCAGTCCGCCTGCCGCAAAACCGGAGACAAGCGCTGCGGTACGCCCGATGGTTTCAATTCCTTTCCACGCCGCATAAGATGCGGCCAGAGCCGTTACAATCGCAAGAAGCGGGAGCGAAGCATGCGGTTCCATCACATTCGCCATGAAAAGCTGCAGAAGAGACAGACAGAAGCCGCCGAAGCAGATAAAATATACCGCATAGACCGGAACCAGAATCAGCCCGGCTTTTCCCAACAGCGAACGCGCCGCCTGCAGAAGATTCTGTTCCGGCCTCACCCGATGAAGAAACCACAGAGGAAGCACCAGAATAAAATTCATCAAATAAGCTGCCAGACAGGATGGAAGAAATTCCTGCAGCGATTCTCCTCCTGTCAGGACTGTATTGGTGGACAGCAGAATCACGATGCGTGCGACAAACAGTGTCAGAAAAAGCTGTCCCGCTGTAATAGTGTTTTTTCTCGCTTCTCTCATTTCGTCCGACCTTTCCGATGCGGTTACGGGTCCAGGGTGGAACCCGGAAGATCCTGAATTTTTTCCACCCGCTTGCCTAATTTCGGCCAACCGAAGCGCAGAACGGCATCCCTCATGGAAGAAAGGCTGAACGGAGACAACGGCGAGCCAAACGGAATGCCGAACGACGACTCGGAACAAAGATTCGCTGTCATCAGGAACATCGCTGTCATCAGTCCCCAAAAACCAATTGTCCCTCCAATCAAAATAAACACCAGACGGCATAGTGCAACCGGTTCGTAGAGGGATGGAACAAGGTAAGAAGAAATGGCCGTCACAGCGATTACCATTAAGGTTGGCGCGCCGATGAGGCCGGAGTTTACCGCAGTGTCGCCGATGACAAGAGCGCCGACAATACTGACCGCGTGCCCGAGGCTTTTGGGCGCGCGCAGTCCGGCTTCCCTCATGATCTCATAAATGATATGGATCACGATAGCCTCCACCATAACGGAAAAAGGAGTATTCAGTTCAGACTGCGCAATTTTGAGCAGAAGCGGCTCCGGAATCATTTCCGGGTGAAAGGTGGAAGCCGCTACGTAAAAACCGGGCAGATACATAGCCAGAAAGAAGGCCAGAAGCTTGAGGACACGCGTAAAAGCCGCATAAAACGGTCGGTTCGCATAATCGTCGAGGCTTTGAAAATTCTCAAGGAAAAGATGAGGCAGCACAATCACATTCGGCGTTCCGTCGATTAGGATTGCCACTCTGCCCTCCTCAATTTTTCCGCACACCGTGTCGGGACGCTCCGAGAGACCAACGGTGCTGAACAGAGAAAGCGAACCTTTCCCCCGCAGAAAGGGAGAGACATATCCGGCTGCCAGAACAGCGTCAAGCTGAGCCTCCTTCAGCTGCCGCCGCACTGCGCGCAGCAGCTCCGGAGAAACGCGATCGCGCAGGTAACAAAGGCAGAGCATCGTGCCGCTCTCCTTCCCTGCCGTAAACTGTTCAAATTTCAGCTTCGTTGTCTTCATGCGGCGCCGCAGCATGGTCATATTGATTTGCAGCGGTTCGACAAATCCTTCCCGTGAACCGCGCTGCATACTTTCATTCTGCGGATCTCCGATGCTGCGGAAAGAAAATCCCTGAATACCGATTGCCAGTACCTCGGGACAACCATCCAGAAGGAGCAGTGCAAAGCCGCTCATCAGCAGGCTCAGAGCCTGGCTGTAGTCCGCAGGCTCCTTCTGATCCACGGCGGAAAGCACGCAGTTTTTGAGATAATCAAATTTCTCCTGAGGGCTCCCCTTCGGATATTCCGCATTCATCAGCGGTGTAAGAATACTCTGTGCGGCAATCTGTTTGTTGACCATTCCTTCCATACTCAGAAACGCCGCGTCTATGCCGTCAATCCGCAGGCGGCGTACGATAAAATCTATGCTTCCGTCGAAATCCGACTGGAAACGCTCCAGGTTTTCCTTGAGCGATACGGCAAACATCTCCCATGCTTCTCCTTTCCTCCGCTGGCAGCGGATCTTTGTCTACTGTTTGCCGTATTCCCCGCATTTATGCGGAATAATCGCATTTTTGCTGGGGATAGTATCCACAGCGAACAGGACGCCTCAAAAGCATCAGGCTATCCTGTGTCTCAGGAATCCTATCGGAAGGAGAGTCAGCTATGACCATATCGCTCATTCGTACACTGCTGCTTTACGCCGTGATTCTCGGAGCAGTGCGTCTCATGGGCAAACGGCAAATCAGTGACTTACAGACAAGTGAGCTTGTCGTCACGCTGCTCATCTCCGACATCGCCGCCATTCCCATGCAGGATACCGGTCAGCCGCTGCTGAGCGGCCTTCTCCCCATCGCCATTCTGATTTTCTGTGAAATTGTCACTTCCGTGATTATGCTGAAAAGCAGCCGTGCGCGCCGTCTTATCTGCGGACGTCCCATTGTGGTGATCAATGACGGTAAAATCGTGCAAAGCGAGCTGCGCCGTCTTCGTATGACAACGGAAGATCTCTGCGAGGAACTCCGTCAAAAGGATGTTTTCTGTCTTGAGGACGTTTCCTATGCCATTGTGGAAACCAACGGACGGATGAGCGTCATAAAACGTCCGGAAAAGGATCCCCCTACCGCCGAGCTGTGCGGCCTGCTGCCGCCGGACAACGGGATTGAAGCTGTCGTCGTGAGCGACGGCAGTGTTTCGGATTTTTCTCTGCGTCTGATTCGAAAGAGCAGAGGCTGGCTGGACGGAATTCTTCGGGGAAAAAATGTCTCCGTCCAGGAGATCTTTCTGATGACGGCGAATACGGCCGGACAATACCGTATTATCAAAAAGGAAGGGAGGCAGGACGAGTGAAACGATTATGGGCAGCATTTCTCCTTTTTCTCTGCGCCGCCGCCCTCTGCTTCTGGCAAGGGTATCACACCAACCGGACGACGCTGACGCTTCATCGCGAGCTTTCCGCAGCCTCCTCCTTCTGCCGGGAAGGGAACGAAGAGGAAACCGCAGCGCATGCGCAGGCAGCCCTGCAGGCATGGGAAGAATCACGCGGACTTCTCTGCGTCTATACGGTGCACACACGCGTAGAAGAGCTGGGACGCACACTCAGCAGTCTGCCTCCCCTCGCGCAGTACGGCAGTTTGGATCAATTCGCCTCCGAATGTGAAAAGGCACTTGTTCAGGTGGAGGCGCTCCGTCAGATCGATGCACCGACACTGGAAAACATCCTCTGAATCTGTCAAAAAACTGTTGTTTTCCGCAAAAGAAAATTGCAAAACAGCTGCTCTCGTGCTAAAATGAAATCAGAAAAAGAGCCGGCAGCGTACGCTGCCATTTCCTGTGATCCCAACGGACGCCGGAAACAGCGACAGAGAGGAGAGCTCCCATGAAATGCCCTTATTGCAGCTATAAGGAAAGCAAAGTTGTCGACTCGCGCCCTACAGACGAGGGCGAGCGGATTCGCCGCCGCCGTGAATGTCTGAAATGCGGCAAGCGGTTCACCACTTACGAAGTGGTGGAAACCGTTCCGGTCGTCGTCATAAAAAAAGATCGTTCACGCGAAACCTTTGATCGCAACAAACTGCTCAACGGTCTTCTTCGCGCCTGTGAAAAGCGTCCCGTCTCTCTCGACACGCTTGAAAAGGTAGTCGATGAGATTCAGAATACGCTGCAGAACTCCCTGGAGAGCGAAGTTCCCTCCAGCCGGATCGGAAAATACGCCATGGATCGTCTCAAGGACATCGATGAAGTCGCCTATGTGCGTTTCGCTTCGGTCTACCGTCAGTTCAAAGACGTCCACAGTTTTATGGAAGAGCTCAGCCAGCTCATCAAAACCAAGGACGAAACCAAGATCTGACCCGGTTTGTTTTTCGATGGGAGGCGTCCGCATGCACCCCATATTGCTCATTCTCTTTCTTTTGGAAAGTATTATTTTCGCCGTTACGGGATATCTCGTAGGCCGAAAACATACGTCCTTTCCTGATTGTCGCACCGGACTGCACATGAAAGACGCGATGAAGAGCCGGGAAGCGTGGGAAAGCGCCAACCGTTTGTGCGGTCTTCTTTGTGTTGTCGGCGCCGCTGTGCTCCTCTCAACGGGGCTGCTGCTCTATTTTCTCAAATGCGGAACGGGAACAGCTGTCCTCTCTCTTCTGGGGCTTTCCGCTGTCTGTATTCCAATTCCTGTTCTTTGCCCTTTGGCCTATGTGAAAAGAAAATTTCATTGAACATCATTTCAGGCGGAACTTCTGCCGTACAATATTTTCAAAAACCATGCACGAAAACGACCCTCAAAGGAAGCCTGGACGGCTTCTTTTGAGGGTCGTTTCTCTTCTTTAATGATTCCTAATTTTCGGTACAGCCTCTTTCTGAATTTTCATCTTGCATGTAATCTCTTTTCTCCTCTGTACCTGCCAGCAAAACCGTCTCGACGTCAGGAAGAAAATGCAGCGTCAGAATCCGAAGATATCTGCAAATCAGAAACATTCGCAGGCTGGTTGTTTTCTGTGGCGCAATAACGATCGCAAAGGCGGGAAACATACTTCCCTGCGGAACGAAGCTCCTCGGGAGCACCGAAATTTGTACGGTAGACCTCGATCATCATATCACCGCCATAACCGCACGCACGCAGCAAATCAAGAAGAGGCGTGTAATCCATCCCGCCGCAGCCCGGCAGCAGGCAATCAGCGCCGGGAGCATTGTCATTAATATGAATATGAACGAGACGATCTCCCATTGCACGGCACATGGCAAGGGGATTGTATCCGGCTCGTACTGCCTGTTTGACATCGAAGACAAAAGCGCACTCCTCCCCTGCCTTCTCTTTCATGCGGGCGATGAAACCGGGATCCTCACTGCGAAACTGGTTAACGTTTTCCTGCGCCACGGTAATGCCGAACGTCTGGCCGAGACGGTACAGCCGCAGATATCGTTCGATGTATTCATCCTCCGTAATTTTGCCCGTACGGTATCCTTTTTGCCCATGCAGAACAAGGATCTTCGCGCCGAGCATCCCAGCCGCCTCAAAATAAGTTTTGTAAAATTCGAGAGCGTCCTCCATGCGGCGCAGATATTCGGAAAAAAAGAGCATTCCTTCTATCGCCGAGGTGAACGGGTGAATCGATTTTACCTGTGCTCCCGCACTTTCCAGCCGGTTACGCAGCAGGCGAAGAAAAGACGGCGTAAGCTCGCTCCACGTGTTGAGAAAAAATTCATAAAGCTTGAAATCCATGGAAAGAAGCAAATCAAGAGAGCGCTCAATTTCCATCGGATACAGGCAGGCCGTCGAAATACCGGGTCGCATCATGCGCATTTGTCCTCCGTCTGTCAGAATGTTCTTTCCTCCACTTTACTCTTTTCCAAACGCGTTTGCAAGAAAAAAGATGGAGAATACAGAAATGAAACCGACGCTCAAAGGGGATACTATGTTTTACGGACTGAAACGGCGCGCTGGAAACGCATTCCGTTTCCTGTCCATTCCAACCATATGCAAAGCCATACAAAAAGGAGGCGTTCCATGATGGAAACAAGAAAAACGGAAAATGCGGATGAGGAGCTGCTTGGCGAACTCTCCCGCACCGCAGCAATGGGAATAGAAGCCATGGAGATCGTGATCCCGAAATCCTCGGACGACGCTCTGCGCGGCAAATTGGAGCGTCAGGAGAAAAGCTATCGCCGTCTGGCGGAGCGCGCACGCGCTCTGATGGAACAAAAGGGACTGCGCCCGCAGGCGGAGTCACCGCTGCAGAAGGCTATGCTCTGGGGATCGGTGCAGATGACCACGCTTGCAGATACCAGTCCTTCACACCTGGCCGAGCTGACCATCAACGGCACAACAATGGGAATTGTCAGCCTGACCAAAAGTCTGCACGATCTGCCGCATGCTGATGGAAAGGCCCGATCCCTTGCAGAGGAATTCCTGTCCGCCCAGCAACAGACGGTGGAGGAGCTGAAGGCGTTTTTGTGACCGCCATACAGAGGCTTTCCTCTTGATCCTGCTCCTTATATCGTTTATAATAAAAAGAAAAATTCCCCCTTCCACCCGGGAGGGGGTTTTTCCTGAACGGCAGCCTTCAGACCGCCTTTTTCGAGCATGCGATTCTTCCGGATATACAGCCGGAGAAATGCAGATACAAACTTGCACGGAACAGTCGATTCCTGCATACAAAAGCCATACGAAAAAGGCATAGAAACATAGCCGCGAGGCTGCCGGAACATACCTGAGGAGCGTATCAAGAATGGCATTATTCAGCGCCAGCAACCTTCAAAAATCCTTTGGCACCGACGTGATTTTCAGCGGTGCATCGTTTGAAATTCAGGAAGGCGATCACATTGGCCTTGTCGGTGTAAACGGCTCCGGTAAAACAACGTTGTTCCGCGTACTGACCGGCGACCTTCCCAGCGACGGCGGGGAAATCTATCAGGCAAGCTCCGCTGTCATTGGTTATATGGAACAGCATGTCTGCCGCGATCTCGAAAAAAGCGCTTACAGCGAAGTTCTGACCGTCTTTGCTCCCCTGCTCGCCATGGAACGGGAGCTGGAAGAAATCAACCACCGTCTGCAGGCCAAAGCGGGGAATCTCGACGAACTGATCGATCGCCAGGCTCTTCTGACGGAACAGTTTGAGCGCGAGGGCGGACTGACCTGCCGCGCAAGAGCGCGTTCGGCTCTTTTAGGGCTCGGCTTTGACGATGCGCAGATGGCCCAGCCGATCGGCGTGCTCAGCGGCGGTCAGAAGGCGAAGCTGCAGCTTGCCAAAATGCTGCTCAGCGGCGCAAATCTTCTGCTCCTTGACGAACCGACCAACCATCTCGACATTGCAAGCGTAGAGTGGCTTGAGGATTTCCTGCGCGCCTATCACGGAGCTTTTCTCGTAATTTCGCATGACCGCTATTTCCTTGACCGAATCACACAGCGTACTTTTGAGATGGAAAACGGCCATCTGACAACCTACAAAGGAAATTATACCTCCTTTTTGGCACAAAAGGAGGAAACACGCCTCGCCATGCAGCGCAAATATGACAATACCAAGCGTGAAATTACACGGCTTGAAGGCGTTGTCGCCCAACAGCGGCAATGGAACCGTGAGAAAAACATCCGCACAGCGGAAAGCAAACTGAAAGTCATCGAACGGCTTGAGAGCACGCTCGAAAGGCCGGAAGATTCACCGGAGGCGCTGCGTTTCGATTTTTCCATCCGCCAGCGCGGCGGCAACGACGTCCTCATCACGGACGAGCTCGGACTTGCATTCGGAGAAAAAAGACTCTTTTCCAACGTCAACCTCCATATCCGGCGCGGCGAACGCGTCTTTCTGATTGGTCCGAACGGCTGCGGCAAAACATCGTTTTTCAAAACGATTCTCGGTATTTACCAGCCCACAGAAGGGGAAATTCGTTTCGGCGCAGGAATTGATGTAGGCTACTACGACCAGATCCAGGCAAACCTCAACCTTGACAAGACGGTGATTGACGAAATCTGGGACGCCTATCCCCGCATGACGCAGACCGAGGTAAGAAACGCCCTCGCGGTCTTTCTTTTCCGTGGAGAAGACGTCTTCAAACCGGTTTCTGCACTCTCCGGCGGCGAACGCGCCCGGGTGCTCCTGCTGCGGCTCATGCTTTCACAGGATAATTTTCTGCTTCTCGACGAACCGACGAACCATCTCGATATCACCTCCTGCGAGGCGCTCGAGGACGCGCTGCAAAGCTACGAAGGAACCCTTTTCATCGTTTCTCACGATCGTTACCTGATCAATAAAATCGCAGACAAGGTCTATTCCTTTGAGGAGGATGGTGTATCCTGCACGCTCGGCGGATACGACGCCTACCTGGAAGCAGCGCGCGCCCGTAAACCGGAGGCTCAAACGGCTGTGCAAACGGAATCCTCACGCGCTGTGGAATACCGCGTGCGCAAGGAACAGCAGGCTGCCCTGCGGAAAAGCAAAGCCGCTCTGCGCCGCATAGAAACCGAGATCGAGGAGACAGAAGCGCTGATTGCATCACTCGAAGAGCAGCTTGGCGATCCTGAAATCGTCAGCGACTATGAAGCAGTGGCACGGCTTTCGCATGAGCTCGAGGAAGCGCGCGCGAAAAGCGAGGAGCAGCTTTCCCGCTGGACAGAGCTTTCCGAACAGGTGGAGGCACAAGAGAATGAATAAAAAAAGGAGAGGGATTTCTCCCTCTCCCGGATTCTCTTTAAACCGTGCGCCCGGCCTGCGGCACAAAACATCCATGCAGCTTCGCCGACACCGTCTCCCCCACGCGGGGCTTTCCGGCCTGTTGAGCGTACGATACGCTTCCGCTTCCTGCGGCTATGCGGAATACTTGGATCTCAAACTTTAAACTGCTCAATCTCTGCAAGGAAATCCGCAGCCGCATCGCTCTCCACCTCAAGGGTTACGGGCTTCGAGAGATCGAGACTGAAAACTCCCATGATCGATTTGGCATCGATCTTGTACTTATCGGTCGTCAGATTGATCTGAAAATCATATTTCGTGGTAATCGAAACAAACTTTTTGACAGATTCAATGCTGGAAAGCATGATGTTTTCTTTTACCATTTGGCATACCTCCTGATTCTCCTGTAGGGAACTCTCCATGGAATTCCCCTTCATGATAGTACAATGATTCGCAACGGTCAATATGGATTATTGACAGAGAATCACCTTGATATGTCTGGATTCTGGATATTTTTGTCCTTTATACATTCTTTTTCGCCTTTAAAAATACAGAAAGGCAATCGACGGAAGGAGTCAATTTCGCATGAAGGTTTTTGCCATTACGCTTGGCTGTAAGGTCAATCAGTATGAAACGCAGGTCATGCTTGCAAACATGCAGGAAGCGGGATTTACAGTATCAGAGCATGTGGAGGGAAGCGACGTTGTCATCATCAACTCCTGTACCGTTACCGCTGCCAGCGACCACAAGGTCCGTCAGACCATGCATCGTGTCAGGCGTGTTTCCCCTTCCGCCGTCCTCGTGCTGACAGGCTGCATGCCGCAGGCCTTTCCGGAAGCGGCAAGCTGCATGCTTGACGCCGACATTGTACTCGGCAATACAAAACGCGCCTCCCTTGTCCCCTATGTTCTGCGCTTTCTCGAAGAAAGGCAGCGCATCGTGGATATTGGCAGGCACGAAAAAGGCGAACTCTTCGAACCCATGCATGTAGAACAGTTTCACGAGCGCACACGGGCCTTTTTGAAAATCGAAGATGGCTGCAACCGCTTCTGCAGCTACTGTATCATTCCCTACGCACGCGGGCGAGTCCGGTCGAAGCCTCTCCCGGAGCTGCTCAAAGAAGTCCAGGGGTTGAGCGAACACGGGTACCGTGAGATTGTTCTGACAGGGATCAATCTCTCCGCATACGGGCAAGAGCTCGGACTGACTCTGTGCGACGCCGTAGAAGCAGCCTGCTCGGTTCCGGGCATTGAACGCGTTCGTCTTGGGTCCCTGGAACCGGAGCAGATGGACGAAGCCGTTATTGCCAGAATGGCAAAACAGGAGAAGCTCTGCCCCCAGTTTCATCTCTCGCTTCAAAGCGGCTGCGACGACACGCTGCGCCGCATGAACCGTCACTATGACACGGCAGAATATCGGAAAATTGTGGCAAACCTGCGCGCCGCTTTTGCAAACGCTGCCATCACAACGGATATCATGGTCGGATTTCCCGGGGAAACAAAGCAGGAGTTCGAGCTCTCTCTTGCCTTTGCGCAGGAGATCGGCTTTGCCAAGGCGCACGTTTTTGCTTATTCGCGCCGTCCAGGCACCGCCGCGGACGCCATGCGCAATCAGATTCCCAACAAGGTGAAAGAGGAGCGCAGCACACAGATGATTGAGGCAACTCAGCGTACCCGCGAGGCATTTCTTCGTTCACAGATTGGCCGCACAGAAACCGTCCTTTTTGAGCAGGTGTGTGAACCGAATGTCTGGGAGGGCTATACGCGCAATTATACGCCTGTGCGCGTTGTCTCCTCCCACCTGCACTCCGGAGAACTTCGTCAGGTGATTTTGCAGGAATCCAAGCCGGATTATTGCATTGGCAGTTTGGTAAGCCTGCCTCTCCCGGGAGAACAAAGGGAATCCGGAGAAAAACACAGTTGACTTTTTGTGTGAATCTGTCAGAATAAAAGGAGAGGAACCGTAACCACTCAAAATTTGAAGGAAATGAGGGAATTTCATGGCGGCAGCAAAAAAGGACAAGTTTACAAAACAGGAAAAAAGCTGGATCCTCTACGACTGGGCCAACTCGGTCTACGCTACCAACATTATGGCGGCAATCTTCCCCATCTATTTCACCTCAGTCTGCGGCGGTGAAGATACCGCCGGCATGCAGTGGTGGGGCTATGGCACTTCCCTGGCAACATTGATTGTGGCTGTCCTTGCACCCATTCTCGGTTCTCTTGGCGACTATAAGGGGATGAAGAAAAATTTTTTTACCTTCTTTATGCTCGTCGGCGTTCTCTGCACGCTGATTATGGCCATCTTTGACAACTGGCAGATGCTTCTCCTCGGCTATGTCCTTTCCTACATAGGTTTTGCGGGTTCCTGCCTGTTCTACGATTCCTTCCTGACAGACGTTACCACAGGCGACCGGATGGATAAAGTGTCCGCCTGGGGTTACGCCATGGGTTACATCGGCGGCAGCACCATCCCCTTCCTTCTCTCCATCGGTATTTTGCTTGTGATGGGTATGGACAATCCTGTGGCCGTCAAACTTGTCGTTGTGTTGACTTCCGTGTGGTGGGGACTGTTCTCCATTCCGATGATGCGCAATGTCCATCAGAAATACTATCTTGAGGGCAAACCGGAGCACATGGCTTCCGCGGCCTTCTCCAACGTCGGACGCACGCTGCGGAGCATTGTGCAGAACAAAGGACTGTTCTTTTATCTGATTGCCTATTTCTGCTACATCGATGGCGTCGGCACCGTGATTCACATGTCGACGTCCTATGGCAGCACGCTGGGACTTGATACGGTTGGAATGATTCTGGCCCTTCTGGTAACGCAAATCGTCGCAATGCCGTGCTCCATCCTCTTCGGCCGTCTTGCAAAACGGATTGGCTCTGTGCGGATGATTGGCGTTGCCATCGCGGTTTATTTTCTGATCTGTGTTGTCGGTTTCTATATGGGTTATATCATTGAAGTGGATCCGAATGCAACCGCTACCGCGCAGACACTGTTCTGGATGATGGCTTTCCTCGTGGGAACGGTACAGGGCGGCATTCAGGCGCTCTCCCGCTCGTATTTCAGCCGTCTTGTCCCGCCGGACAAGAGCAACGAATACTTTGGTTTCTTTGACATCTTCGGCAAATTTGCCACCGTTGTCGGACCGTTCCTCGTCGCTCTTGTGACCGGGTTCACCGGCCGCTCCTCTTTCGGCATTTTGAGCCTGCTCGTGCTGTTCGCTGTCGGCGGACTGCTGCTCTTCCTCGGCAGGAACCATATGAAAGCGTCCGAGCAGGAGGCGGAAGCCGCCCGTAAAGCGGCGGGACACTCGTAAGCTGCCGGTTTGACTTTCGCACAGCAAAAGGGCTGCTGAAAAGCAGCCTTAAAAGTAGCCTTGATAAAAATGACGCACATAAATCAGCCCTCGGAGGAAGCCAAAACAGCTTCTTTCGGGGGCTGATTCTCTTTTATATTCAATTTTTCGCACAACTTGCTGCAGTATTTTTTAGAGAGCCTGTCCGGCCCGAACCTTACCTGCCGGAATCGTCTCTGCGGTGCAGCACGTTCCATTTCCAAGCCTGGATGCGCGTGGCACAACGGCTTGTCATGAGGGCGCCCACGATCAAAACACCTGTTGAAATTCCGGAGCAGAGACCACCCAAAAAGCTGTCCTCCGCCCCGAGGAGAAGAAGGACCACATAGACAAGGGAAACCAGCACGCCGAACAGGAAGAGGAGATGCATTCTCCTCGTGAGCCTCCGCTTTCCCTCCTCGCTGTAATCCGCTGCCTTCCGCACGGTTTGTTCCAATTCTCTGTCCATTCGTTCCGCCTTCCTTTCCCCTTCCAGCAGTTCACGCAAATCGAGGCCATAAAAATCGGCCATCTCCATTAGAATTGTCAGATCCGGCAAATTACTGCCGGTCTCCCACCGCGAGACAGTTCTGCGTGAGACACGAAATTGTTCCGCCAGCTGCTCCTGTGTGAGTCCTTTTTCTCTGCGGAGCTCGCGCAGGAGTTCGCCCGTTTTTCCTGTATCCATTGTTTTTCCTCCTTCTGTTTGAGCATACCACAATTTCCAGAAAACGCACAGGACACAAACCGCGCAAAAAGGGATGGGACACATGTTGTCCCATCCCGAAGCAGGTCTCACAGCGGCTTTTTCGCAAGAAAGGCAAGAAAAGTGGGAACATGGAAGCGCTCAAGGATCCCGTAACCATTCGTATCCTCGTAAAGATCGAGAAGGGAAAATCCGGCTCGCAGAAGCGGACGAAGCTGTTCTTCCGTGGTATGAGAAAACTGGATACCGTCGTTCTGCTCGATACTTTTCCGATAAAGCTCCTCGTCCAGAAGCGGGTTAAAGGGAAGCGAACGCGCAAGAGCAGGATTCTCCTCGTCAAAAAGATAATTGATCCCATTGTCAACGCCAGCCAGCAGAACACCGCCGGGTTTCAGCACACGGAAGCACTCCCGCCAGACGGGTTCCACCTTCTCGACATAACAATTGGAGACCGGGTGGAAGATGCAGTCGAAGCTTGCGTCCGCGAACGGAAACGGCTGCGTCATGTCGGCGCGGACAATCTCGATTGTATAGCCCTCCCGGCTCGCGATCTCCTCCTCGCTCTTGAGTTGGCGAAGCGAGTAATCCAGTACCGTACAGTTCGCTCCCAGGAGAGAAAACACCGGCATCTGCTGGCCTCCGCCGGAGGCCAGTCCAAGCAGGCGGCATCCCTCTAAAGGCGGAAACCATTCATGCGGCACCGGCTTTGTCGGCGTAAGAAGAACATTCCACTCGCCGTGCCGTGCTTTCCTGCAAACCTCCTCCGAAACAGGTTTTCCCCATTCCCAGCCATCCTCCACCCAGCTGTCAACAACAGCAGCATTGAGCTCTGTATAATTCTGATTTGCATTCATTTGTCATTCCCCCTTCACAGCGAGAAAGCAGGTCTTTCCCGCATGATTCAGAAAGTGTCCTTTTTTTACGGACTCTCCTGTTCCAGTACCTTCATCACATTTGCCACTTCCGCCTTCGTCTGATCGGCAATCAGATAATCCCACGAATAGAAAAGAAAGCCGTCGCACTCGACTGTGCGGCCAAGACTGACCTGACGTGCAAGAATATCATCGGCAGTTTTCCATGTCCCATCGTCCGCATCGGATCCGGCTTTGTATACAGCAAGCCCCAGATACAGCTTAATATCGGGATTGACCACAAGGTTTTTCCATGTCTGCGCCGCAGGGCCGAACGGAAGCGTCGGGTTTTCAAAGTTGACATACAGCTGAGGGCAGATATAATCGAGATATCCCGACGTCTTGCACCAGGTCGCCACGTCCGCCCCCATATTCCAGTCATTCTGCAAATTTCCCTGCGGCGCAATACCGAACTGTATCTCCGGATTCACGGCTTTGATGCGCCGGTATACCTCGGAAATCAGAGCGTTAATATTGGCTATCCGCCAATCCGCAAGGGAGAGCGGCTCTCCGCTCCCTGAAACCTCCTGTGTATAGGCCGTGTAAGCCGCTTCGTCAAAGGAGGCGTCCTGCGTCGGATAAAAGTAATCGTCAAATTGAATGCCGTCCACGTCATAGCGCGAGGCGATTTCCTCCGCACATGCGGCGATCTCGGCGCGCACCTCGGGGTAAGCCGGATTATAGTATTTTCCCGCCCCGCTCTGTACAACCCAGCCCGCCTTTTCCTCGTCACCCTGCCAGAGATTCCATGGATTATCCTCCGAAAGGACGGACGGCGTATCGTTCATTTGAATGCGCAGCGGATTCATCCAGGCATGAAGCTCCAATCCCTGCTCATGAGCAAGCTCGACCATGATGGCCAGCGGATCGTAGCCGGGATCCTCTCCCTGTGTCCCGCTCACAATGTGACTCCACGGAACATGATCGGACTCGTAAAGCGCGTCGCCAAAGGGACGCACATGGACAATCAGGGCGTTCATCCCATACTGCTTCGCGCCCGACACGATCGCCGAAAATTTTTCGCGGAACACTGCTTCTCCTCTGGAATCCTCTGCGCTCATATCCAAACTCATAAACGGCACCCATACGCCGCGCATTTCCTCCTGCGTGTCAACGGAAGCGGAAGCTTCCACGGCTGACTCGGAAGAAGAGGAGGCGGCGCCGGAAGTGACCCCTGCGGCAGAAACGGCCGGGGAAGAACCGGACGAATCTCCCGCCGGAGAAGAAGCGCCGGACGCGGCGGAAACGGAAGAGCTGCCCGCCGCGGAAGAAACCGCCGGAGACGAGGACGGCGACGAAGAAAGAGGCGTCAGAAAAGGCACCGCCTCCTGTCTGTCTCCCCCGCCGCCGAACACCATCGTCAGGATCACCGCACAAAGCAGCAAAGCGGCTCCCGCGAGAATGCTGTGCCGCCTGAGAAAACGAAATCCCATTCCCAATCACGCCTTTCTTTTGACATCTTGTCCTGAATCCGGTACAATCATCTTACCGTATCATATGCCCGGGAGGAACAAGACATGACCATTCAACCGATTCTGCCCATTCTGCTCGGCTGGTTCTGCCTCATCAGCCTCTTTGCGGTCTGCGTGACCGTTTCCGATAAGCGGCGTGCCGTCCGGCACAGGCGGCGTGTCCGGGAAAGCACACTGCTCTGGATTGCAGCAATCGGCGGGGGAATTGCTATGTATGTGACAATGCGTATCATCCGTCACAAAACGCTGCACAAAAAATTCATGGTCGGGATTCCGCTGATTCTCCTTGCGGAGGCGGCGGCCGCGGCAGCCCTGTTCGGGCTTCGGCTGCTTGTCTGGTAGCTCAGACGCCGATTCCCATGGTAAGAATCAGTGCCGTAATGCATGCGACGCTCACGACAAAGGAGATCGACGCCGCGAAGCTCGGCAGCGATCCGTCCCCGCTAAGAAGCTCCGTGAAATACGGCGACATACACGGGATTGGTGAGAAGCTGAGCAGAACAAGCACCTGACGGATTTCAAGCGGAAGCGGCAAAATGAAATAAAAGAGCAGCGCAAAGAGCACACCCGCTCCATACCGCAGAATAAGAACAAGAGCAGCCTTTTTCACCTTGTCCGCTTCAAAGGAAAACTCCAGCATCATGCCGATCATCAGCATGGAGAGAAAAGGATTGGCGTCGCCGACACGCTCTGCAAACGCGACAATCGGCTGCGGTACGGCAATGTTCAGGAGCCCCAGAACCAGCAGAACCAGATACGTGTCGATCGTCACGGAAGAGAACAGACGGCGCAGAAACGTCTTCAAACGCCCGCCCTCCGTTTTTCCCATAAGGGTCGAGGTAAGAGCATAGTTGCCGCCGGTGCACATCAGTGAGTTCCCGACGTCAAACATACACGCCGTCACAACGCCAAACGAGCCGACAAAGCTCTGAACAAACGGCAGTGTAAACGCACCGATGTTGTAGCCCGGCAGATTCTGCGTGTAGAACGCACGACTTTCCTCTCCCCTTCCCCGGGTGGAAAAAAACGCTCCCGCCCACAGCAAAACGCCGGTCAAAAGGCCCAGCAATGTCACAATAAACAGAGTTGGATTTGGTTCGAACCCCTCAAAAAACGCCGTCGCAACAGCGCATGGCAGCGTAATCCGGAACACAATTTTGGACACGACCTCATAGTCTGTCCGCCGGAATATTCCGCCGCGCTTGAGCAGATATCCCAGCGCAATGATGGCAAGCAGCACGCCCGCCTTCGTCAGTACCTCAGCCACCTCTTTGCTCCTCCCTCAAAAAAGAGCCGTGCGCATTCCGGGCATAGCCGAAGGAATACGCACGGTTCTTGCGTTCTATCGAAAATTATTTTGCCACGATGTTGACCAGCTTGCCGGGAACACAAATTTCCTTGACAATCGTTTTGCCGGAAATCTCGGACGCAATCTTTTCGTCCGCCTTTGCAGCGGCGATGACTTCCTCTTTCGACAGGTCCGCCCCGATCGTGATGCGTGCACGCACCTTGCCGTTCACCTGAACGGCAATCTCGACCGTATTCTCACGGCACTTGGCTTCCTCATAAGCCGGCCACTTCTGCTGGCACGCAAAGCCGCCGCCGAAACCGACGTTCTCCCACAGCTCCTCCACCACATGGGGAGCAAACGGAGAGAGAAGGATCGAGAAAATCCGCAGTTCTTCACGCGTGATGGAGCCGGTATCGTAGATGTCATTCATCAGGCTCATCAGAGCGGCGATCGCGGTGTTAAACTTAAGATTCTCGATATCCTCGCCGACCTTCTTGATCGTCTTGTGGAACGGTGTCTCGAGCTTATCACGCAGACCACCGTCCTCCAGAACGCTCTGGAAATTCCAATAACGTTCAATGAAGCGGCGGCAGCCGCGAATGCTGGCAGGATTCCACGGAGCAGCTTTTTCGAAATCACCGATAAACATCTCGTAGAGACGCATGGTGTCGGCGCCGTACTCACGCACAACATCATCCGGATTGACAACATTGCCGCGGCTCTTGCTCATCTTCTCGCCGTTCTCGCCGAGAATCATACCGTGGCTGGTACGCTTGGCATACGGCTCGGGAGTCGGAACCACTCCGATGTCATAGAGGAATTTATGCCAGAAGCGGCTGTAAAGCAGGTGGAGCGTCGTATGCTCCATACCGCCATTGTACCAGTCGACGGGAGACCAGTAGGCAAGGGCCTCCTTCGAGGCGATGGCTTCCTCATTGTGCGGATCCATGTAACGCAGGAAATACCACGAAGAACCAGCCCACTGAGGCATGGTATCCGTTTCACGGCGGGCAGGTCCTCCGCAGTGCGGGCAGGTCGTATTGACCCAATCCGTCATATGGGCAAGCGGAGATTCGCCGTTATCCGTCGGCTCATACGATTTTACGTCCGGCAAACGCAGCGGCAGCTCGCTCTCCGGCAGAGGAACGAAACCGCACTTCTCACAGTGAACAATCGGAATCGGCTCGCCCCAGTAGCGCTGACGCGAGAAAACCCAGTCGCGCAGCTTGAAATTCACCTTACTGCGGCCGATGCCTTTCTCCTCCAGGAACTCGCGGATCCGCACCTTCGCATCCTCAACAGAAAGCCCGTCGAGAATGCCGGAATTCACCATGATGCCTGTCTCGCAGTCGGTGAAGGCCTCCTTCTCCACATCTCCGCCCTTGACGACTTCGATGATCGGCAGACCAAACTTCTTTGCAAACTCCCAGTCGCGGGTATCATGACCCGGCACAGCCATGATAGCGCCGGTGCCATAGGTGGTCAGGACATAGTCGGAGATGAAGATCGGAATCTCCACTCCGTTGACGGGATTTACTGCGGCCACACCGTCGAGACGGACGCCGGTCTTATCCTTGGCGACCTCGGTACGCTCGAAATCGGACTTGCGCGCCGCAGCCTCCTGATAGGCCTGCACCTCATCCCAGTTTTTGATCCGATCCTTCCACTTCTCGAGAAGAGCGTGTTCCGGCGAGAGGACCATATAGGTTACGCCGTACAGCGTGTCGGGACGGGTCGTGAAAATGGTGAGCTTATCGCCTGTCGTGGCGGTAAAATCAACCTCTGCGCCGGTGGAACGGCCAATCCAGTTCTTCTGCTGAGCCTTAACACGCTCCGGATAATCAACAAGTTCAAGATCATTGATGAGGCGATCGGCATACTCCGTAATTTTGAGCATCCACTGAGACTTCACCTTGTGAACGACAGGCGCGCCGCAGCGCTCGCAGACGCCGTCGACGACCTCCTCATTGGCGAGAACGCACTTGCAGGAGGTGCACCAGTTGACAGCCATCTCCTTCTTGTAGGCCAGACCGCGCTTGAACAGCTGCAGGAAAATCCACTGGGTCCACTTGTAATAATCCGGATCGGTGGTGTTAATCTCGCGCGACCAGTCGAAGGAAATTCCGAGGGACTGAATCTGCTGTTTGAAGCGAGCGACGTTCTTCTTCGTCACCTCGGCGGGATGCACGTGATTCTTGATCGCGTAGTTCTCCGTCGGAAGGCCGAAGGCGTCCCAGCCAATGGGATACAGGACGTTGTAGCCCTCCATCCGGCGCTTTCTCGCCACAATATCGAGAGCGGTGTACGGGCGCGGATGGCCGACGTGCAATCCCTGGCCGGACGGATAAGGGAACTCGACAAGGGCATAGAATTTCGGCTTGTCGAAGGAATTCTCAGCGTGGTAAACGCCGGCTTTCTCCCATTTGTCCTGCCACTTCTTTTCCAGGAGTCTGTGGTCGTATTTTTCACACTTCATGCTGCTGTCGCTCCTACTGTGTTAAAAATTTCTGGGATAAAACGAAAAGAAAATCGCGGCCCTATTCTTTCACAAGAAACGGGTCGACGTCAACGGGCGTACCATCCTGCCAGAGGCGGTCAAGATCGTAAAAGGCTCGGGCCTCCGGCGTAAAAATGTGGACAATCACCGACTCGTAATCGAGAAGGATCCAGGAATTGGAGCGGTATCCCTCCACACGACCGGCCGGGACGCCCTTCTCCTTCAGCTGAAATTCCAACTCGTCCGCCAGGGACTTGACATGTGTGGCGCTCGTACCGGTCGCCAGCACAAAATAATCTCCGAGCGTGGAAATCTGTGAGATCTCTATGAGCCGGAGCTGATCGGCTTTTTTTCGGTCCAAAATCTGTACGGCGGCAATCGCCAGTTCCTTGGCATCCATAGGCTTTCTCCTTGCTCTTTATTTGCTTTTGCCGGATTTTCCGGCGGCCTCCCGTTCCAGCAGGAGACTGTTGTAAAGGGAAACGGTATCCGGATGAATCAGCGCCTGATGCGAAGCAAGCTCCTCGATGGTAAAAGCGGTGCCCTCCAGCATGCAAGCCTCGAGATCCTGCTCGGCCAAACGGCGCAGCTTCTCGACGCCCTTGTAATCCCTGTCCTCCGAAACGAAATCCGCCGTAAAAATGATCCGCTCAAGCAGCGTCATACCGGCTTTACCGGTTGTATGCCAGCGCACAGCCCCGAGAATCTCCGGATCTGTCACACCGCACTCATGCTCAAGGTAAGCCGCTCCGAGAATGGCATGCCAGATTTTTCGGCTGCGGCGTTCCGTTTCCGTTAGTATTATAGCAAAGCCCTCCAGCATTTTCAATTGCTTGTCCGCGGGAATCTCCTTCGTAATATCATGAAGCAGTCCCGCAAGCTCTGCCTTTTTTTCATCCGCACCATAGCGCTTTGCCAGACGAACCGCTTCTTTTGCCACACAGAGCGAATGATGATAGCGCTTATCCGCGAGCATGGGGCGAATCAAGTCTTTGGCTTCCTGCGGCGTCACAGGGACGCCCCCTTTCCTTGTGTAAACTCAAAAAGAACGGTAAAGCCCGCGCTCCCGGATATACCGTCCCACAGGAGGCGGAACCAAACCTGCGAGGCTTTTTCCTTCCCGGACTGCCTGACGCACCATGGTCGAAGAAATCGGGAGAAACTCAATCGGGCACAGATGCACCTGCGCGCCGAGCGTTTCCAGGCGCTCCTGCTGCTCATACAGTTCACTGCGGATTTCTCTGCTGCGCGGAGCCACACAGATATCCGCCGCGCCCCAGATACTCTCCGGATCGCGCCAGTTCTGAAGTGTCAGAAACATATCCTCCCCCATGAGAAGAAAGAGATGCGCACCCGGGTATTCCTCCTTCAGCACGCGAAGCGTATCTGACGTATAACTCTTGCCTCCGCGGCGAAGCTCCGTATCACTGACCCGGCAGAACGGGTGGTCGCGCACGGCAAGCCGGCACAACTCAAACCGATCGGCCGCGGGAGCCAAATCAGGAGCCTCCTTGTGCGGCGGTACAGCCGCGGGAATCAGAAGCACACGGTCAAGCGCGAGCAGACGGACAAACTCCTGCGCAATGTGCAGATGGCCGAAATGGATGGGATTGAAGGTTCCGCCAAACACACCCAGCCTCATCGTCGTCACACTCCCCGCGGCGCCTTCGGCAGCTGATATTTCGATTCCTTCTCTTTCTGACGGAACAGAACAAACTTGGATCCAATCACCTGCACCACCTCAGAGGACGTCGCCTGCGCAATTTCCTCTGCGGCCTCGCGCGGAGAAAGGGGGCTTGTCTCCGTCAGCACCTTTCCTTTGATAAGCTCGCGGGCGGCGAGCGCGTCGTCGGCCTGCTTCAAAAGCTCCGGGCTCATGCCGGACTTTCCAACCATCAATATGGTGTCCAGATCCACCGCAAGAGAGCGCAGATATGCGCGCTGTTTACTCGTAAGCATGGATACTCCTCCTTCCTTCTGTCAGCGATCGGCGTTGCGTTCCTGCAGGCGGGCAGCCAGCAGACGGAGCGCCTTGCCGCGGTGGCTAACAGCGTCCTTCTCAGACGGCGTCAGCTCCGCATAGGTTTTCTTCCCCACAAGGAAGATAGGATCATAACCAAACCCGTCGTTACCACGGGGCAGATACGCAACACGACCTTCGCAGACACCCGTGACGGTGATTTCCTCTCCATCCGGGAAAGCGCAGCAAACGGCGCTGACAAAACGGGCTGTCCTCTCCTCATCCGGCACGCCCCGCATCTCGTCAAGCAGCTTGCGGTTGCGGTCCGCGTCTGTCGCGTCAGGTCCGGCATAACGGGCGGAATACACACCCGGCGCGCCGCCGAGAGCGTCGACCACAATTCCGGAATCGTCCGCAACACTCGGAAGACCTGTCGCCCGGCAGGCCGAGCGAGCCTTGAGCTGCGCATTTTCCTCAAAGGTCGTTCCCGTCTCCTCCACCTCCGGCAGATCGGCGGTGGTCACCTCGATTCCGAGGGGAGCAAGAATACGCTGCAGCTCCGTCACCTTATGCCGGTTGTGCGTTGCCATGATAAATGTTTCCAAAAAGCTTCTCTCCTTTATTCCTGTTCGAACAGTGCCTGCGCAAACTCATCTGCATCAAACGGCTGCAGATCGTCGAGCTGCTCACCCACGCCGATGAATTTGACCGGAATTTTCAAATCCTCGCGAATTGCGATGACGACGCCGCCCTTCGGCGTACCGTCAAGCTTCGTCAGGACGATACCGGTAATATCAGCGGCATTCTTGAACTCGCGCGCCTGATTAACGGCATTCTGACCCGTGGCAGCATCAAGTACGAGAAGGACCTCCTTCGCCGCCCCTGGCAATTCCCGATCAATAATGCGGTTGATCTTGGCAAGCTCCGCCATCAGATTCTTCTTGTTGTGCAGACGGCCGGCAGTATCGCAGATAACCACGTCCGCACCTCTCGCTTTCGCCGCGGAAATCGCATCGAACACAACGCTGGCCGGATCGCTTCCTTCGCTCTGCTTCACAATATCACAGCCGCTGCGCTGCGCCCAAACCTCAAGCTGATCAATCGCAGCCGCACGGAAGGTATCCGCGGCGGCAAGAATCACGCGCTTCCCCTCGCTCTTGAGGCGATAGGCCAGCTTGCCGATGGTCGTCGTCTTGCCCACGCCGTTCACGCCGATCACAAGAATGACAGACGGACTGGTGGAAAGATCCAGCTCCTCCCCGCCGCGCATCATGTCCGCCGTAATCTCGCGGATCAGACCGTAAATCTCATTGGGATCGCTGATTTTTCTCTCCTTCACCTGGCGGCGGCATTCCTCACAGATCCGCTCTGCTGTCGGTACGCCGACGTCGCCGAGGACAAGCAGCTCTTCGAGCTCCTCAAACAGCTCCTCGTCAATTTTTTGAAAGGAATGAAGCATCTTATCGATCGAGGTACTGACGTTCTCCCTCGTCTTTTTCAGCCCTTCCTTGATTTTTGCAAATAAGCCCATAGCGGCCTCCCTTTTCGGAAGTATTCACGCGCCGCGCCGGACAATCCGGCGGGCCGCTGACTCTCTTATTGTATCGCCTTGCCGCCGCTGCGTCAAGGACTCAATCCCAATCCGCCCGATTTTGGAAGGACAGGAATTCCCTCTCAGACAGGCATGAATCCCCTCTGCGGGAGCATCGGGACATTATGCGTTTTTCTGAGAAAGCAGGTGCTGTTCAATCTCCGCGGCAGACATTTTCAGAAGCTTGGACACACCCTCATCCTGCATGGTAACGCCATATAGGACGTCAGCCTCTTCCATGGTGCCGCGGCGGTGCGTGATGGCAATGAACTGCGTACGCTGATTCATCCGGCGCAAGTATGCGGCAAAACGCGTCACATTCACGTCGTCAAGAGCAGCCTCAATCTCATCAAGAACGCAGAACGGCGGCGGATTCACCTTCATGATGGCGAAATAGAGCGCAATAGCCACCAGCGCTTTCTCGCCGCCCGAGAGACTTTCGAGATTGTTGACAATCTTGCCGGGAGGCTGCACGGCGATATCAATGCCGCATTGCAGCACATCCTCCGGATCGCTGAGCGAAAGCTCCGCTGTACCTCCTCCAAACAGCTCACGGAAAACCTCCGTAAAATGACGGGAGATCTCCGAAAAACGCTCGAGGAAAAGATCCTTCATCTGCTTTGTCAGCTCCGCGATCAGGCGGCGGAGACTGTCGCGGCTCTGCTCCACATCGGATACCTGCGCGGAAAGGAACTCGTATCGCTCGCTGACTTCTTTATATTCCTCAATCGCCGCTACATTCACGGAACCGAGAGACTTGATCGCCGTCTTGATCTCGTTGAGACGGCGGCGCGCCTGCTGCGGATCGTCCGGCTTTCGATAGGATTCCTCCGCTTCGCGGCGCGTCAGCTCATATTCTTCCCACAGCCGTGCCGTAATCTCGTCGTACTCCTTCTGCAGGTTTCCGCGGCGCTCCTCCAAACGGGCAACCTCGTGGCCAACCTTTTCCCGCTCGGAAGACTTTTCTCTCTCCCGAGCGCGCAGCTCGGTCGTCTGCCGCTCCAATTCCATCCGGCGGCTGTTCACGCTCTCGATCCCATCAGCGGCTTTTTTCGCCTCGCCGCGCAGCCGTTCCGCCTCGCGGCGAACCTCCTCGATCCGCGCACGGATCCCGGCAAGAGAACCTTCCACCGTCTCTTTTTCGCGGCGCAGTGCCTCAGCGCGATCCTCATGGCCTGCCCGGCGGCGTTCCAGCTCTTCCACCATGGTTTCGAGAGCGGAAATGTCCTTACGCAGCTCCAGCATCCGCATCCGGTGCTCCTGCAGCTGCGCCGCCAACTCGTCAGAACGGCGGTTGCTTTCGTCACGGCTCTCGTGAATTTTGCTGAGCTGTTCCTGTAAACCGGCCATTTGCTCCGTAAACCCGGCCGCTTTCCGTTCCGCTTCCAGTCTCAAACTCTCGAGCTCCTCAAGACGGCGGGCGGATTCCTCGTCCTCACGCCGCAGAGCCTCCTCGTCGCGGGAAAGCGATTCCAGCGCGGCGGAAGCGCTCTTTTCTTCCGTCTCAAAGCGAACGGCGTCTTCCTGTGCGGTGGAGAGCTCCGCGCGGACGGCGGACAGCTCTGCTTCCTCGCGGGCTGCCTCCTCCTGCAGCGTCTTCCAGCGCGCCTGCGCCTGTTCCGTCTGCTCCGCCAGCGCCTTTGCCTCCGCGCGGAGGCGGTCGATCTCCGCCCTGCGGCTGAGCAGACCGGAATTGCGCGCAAGCGAGCCGCCTGTCAGCGAGCCGCCCGCGTTGACCACCTGACCGTCCAGCGTAACAACACGGAACCGGTAGGAGAAACGCTTCGCAATAGCGACGGCGCTGTCAAGATCTTCCGCGATCACAATACGGCCGAGCAGGGAGTGCAAAATTCCCTCATACTCGGGTTTGCATTGGCAGAGCCTGCCGGCAAGACCGACGAAACCCGCGCAGTCCTCCAACCCCTGCTCCCGCAGCAGGCTGCCGCGGATGGTGGAAACGGGCAGAAACGTGGCCCGGCCCGCATCCCGCTGCTTGAGCAAACCGATGGCAAGCTTCGCGTCGCGCTCCGTACTGACCACGATATTCTGCATGGCAGGGCCGAGAGCGGTCTCAATGGCGACGGCATACTGCGGCGGGACCTGCAGCAAACGGGACACAGGGCCGTGAATACCGGCGAGCGCGCCTCGCTTTGTCTCACGCATCACCGTCTTGACGCTCTGGGAAAATCCCTCCATGTTGCGCTCCAAATCCTCGAGCAGACGGGCGCGGCGTTCTCTCTCCTGTGTGTCCAGATGCAGGGCGTCTCCCTGCTTTTTTGCCTCCTCGGCCTTTTTCCGGCGGCTCTCGAGACGCAGCTCTCTGCCTCGCACCGCGTTGCGCAGGGAGTCGATCCGCTCGCGCGTCTCCTCGAGCAGACGGGCGCAGTCTGCGCGCTCCGCTTCCAGCGAGGCGCGGCGCTCCTGCTTTTCCTGACGGCTTGTCTCAGCCGCCGCGCGCCGCAGGCGAAGCTCTTCGGCGGAGGAAGCCGCCGTATTCGCCGCAAGACGCGATTCCGTAGCCGAGGTTGTCAGCTCTGCCACCGCGCGGGAAAGATCAGCGATACGTCCGCTGACCTCGTCCATGCCGCGGCGCAGCTCATCGAGAGCAGCGGAACATTCCTGTTCCTTCTCCTTCACCGTTTCAATTTCTGTATTTTTCTCCGCGATCTCCGCCCGTTTTGCGGCAATCTCTCCGTCGACAGACTGACCGGATTGCGCAGCCTCCAACAGCTCGCGGTCAATTCGGGCAATATTCTCGTTCGCATGCAGGATATCGTTCTCAAAAACGGAGATTTCGCCGTCCTTCCGGGCGGCGGCTTCCTCGAGACGCGCGCTCTCCTGCCGCAGCTCGTCTGCCTTTGCCGCGCATTCATTGCTTTGCCGGAAAACGTGATCAATCTCCGCGTCTATCGCTTCGATCGCTTTTTCCGCATCCTCGTATTGGCTTCGCGCAACAAGCAGCTTGTCGTCGTGCTCGCGCAGGATTCGGCCGGAGCGCTCGAGCGTTTCAAGCCAAAGGCCTATCTCAATGGTCCGCTTCTCTCCGGAAAGAGCAAGAAACTGCTGCGCCTTCTCGGACTGCTCCTTCAGGGGTCCGATGCGCTCTTCCAGCTCGGAGAGAATGTCGCGCAGGCGAAGCAAATTTTCCTCCGCGCGATCCAAGCGGTTTTCCGCTTCCTCCTTGCGGTAACGGAAGCGGGAAATCCCGGCCGCCTCTTCGAAAATTTCACGCCTGTCTTCGCTGCGGGCCGCTACAATGCTGTCGATCTTACCCTGTCCAATCATCGAATAGCCGTCGCGGCCAAGACCGGTATCAAGAAAAAGCTCAGTAATATCACGTAAACGCACGGACGCCTTATTGAGCTGATATTCGCTCTCGCCGGATCGGTAGTAACGACGGGTAATCGACACCTCGTCGCTGTCGAAAGCAAGCCCTCTGTCTCTGTTGTCGATGGTGAGCGTAACCTCGGCAAAGCCCTGCGCCTTCCGGTGCGGCGTGCCGTTAAAAATCAGCCCTTCCATGCGGGCGCAGCGAAGCGTCCTGGCGGACTGTTCCCCCAGGACCCAGCGAATCGCGTCAGAGATATTGCTTTTTCCGCTTCCGTTCGGACCGACGACAGCCGTCACACCATTGTCAAAGGACAGCGTCGTCCTGTCCGGAAAGGTTTTGAAGCCCTGTAACTCGAGAGATTTTAAACGCAAAGAGCCATGCCCTCCTTATTCGTGTGGCCTTTGTTTGAACATCCGGGAAAGCGACGCCGCTCTGCGGCTTGAAGCGCCCTCCCATAAAAAACGGGGCGTTTTCCGCCGGATTGTGCAAACTGAATTCTTCGAACCGCCTTTTCGTCACACCGGACGATCCGTGAAGGAGAAAAGCCGTTCCTCCTCTCCGGGAAAAGAGACGGAAAACCAGCCCCGCGGAATTTCCTCCCGTGGGACAACGGTGACAGAATACCCTTTCCCACACAGCTCGCTCACGTTCGCGCGCTTCTGACCGAGCACAGCGGAAAGATCGCGCGGCGAAACAGAGAGACGGCAAGCTTCCGTCCGCCCGCCGAGCGCACGCTCAATCCTGCGGAGAAAACGGCGGCTCTGGCACAGCTCCCGGAAAGCGGGATGATACGGTCCGGCCAGACGATCATGCTCCAGCTCCGGCGAGCTGTGCAGACCCAATCGAATCACACGGATCCCCTGCGACTCAAAAAAATCGAGAAGATCCGCACAGAGTTCGATCGCTTCTCCAAGCTCCATCGGCCGATACGTTCCTTCCTCATACCAGCGGGCCATTGCCGTACCGGGCAAAACAATTGCCGGATAAATCCGCATCGTCTCGGGACGCAGCGCGGCCAGGCGGCGAGCCGTTTCCCTCGCGCCCTCCGGCGAGTCCCCCGGCAGTCCCGTCATCATCTGCAGTCCAAGAGAAAGCCCCGCTTCCTGAATCAGCCGGGAAGCACGCTCCACGTCGGCGGCAGTATGCCCTCTGCCGTTTTTGAGGAGAACAGCGTCGTCCATGCTCTGCGCACCAAGCTCAACCGCCTTCACGCCGTAATCCTTCAGGAGCGAAAGGATCTCCGCGTCAATACAGTCAGGCCGTGTGGAGCAGCGAATCCCTGAAAAAACGCCTTCGCGCAAAAAAGGCTGCACCGCTTCCAGCAGAGGGACCATCAAATCGCGCCCGATGGCGGTAAAGCTGCCCCCAAAGAAAGCAAACTCCGCCGGCACGCCGGGAGGCAATGTTTCCGCAGCACGCTGGGCCGCCGCCCGAACTTCGGCAGGACCGGGCAGCGCAGCACAGCCTGTAATGGTATTTTGATTGCAGAAGCTGCACCGGTGAGGACAACCGATGTGCGGCACAAAGACGGCCGCATTTGCATGGCGCATCAGTAGCCCATCAGCTCGAGAGCCTCGCGGGCGGCCTGCTGCTCCGCTTCCTTCTTACTGCGCCCGCCTCCCTTGCCGATCACATTCGAGTTCAAATGCACCTCGACGGTAAAGTGCTTGTCATGATCCGGACCGCTTTCGCCCGTGAGGACATACTCGAGCGATTCCTCCGGATTCTTCTGAATGATTTCCTGCAGCATGGTCTTGTAATCCTTGAACGGCTTGGGCCGGGCAGTCTGAAGCATCGGCTTGATAAAGCGCAGAATAAAGCTGCGCGCCTCCTCCATACCGCCGTCCAGATAGATGGCCGCAATAATCGCTTCAAACGCATCCGCCAGAATGGACGAACGGGATGCGCCGCCGGAATTCTGCTCGCCGTGGCTGAGCAGGAGATACTTTCCCACCTCAAGCTGACGGGAAAACCCACAGCACGCCTTCTCACAGACAAGAGCCGCACGCGTCTTGGTCAGCTCCCCCTCCGGCAAATGCGGACAATGGCAGAACAGATAATCCGCCACCACATAGCCGAGCACGGAATCGCCGAGGAATTCCAGCCGTTCGTTGCTGCCTGACGATTTCTTGTTTTCGTTTGCGTAGGAGGAATGCGTCAGAGCATTACGGAGCAGCCCGATATTCTGAAAGTGATAGCCGATATTTTTCTCAAGCGCTTTCCAATCGGGAGCAGGCACAGGCTGTCTGGAACGGCTCATGCGTCGCTCTCCCCTTTCATGGCCTGGATGGAATCGGCAATCTCTTTCACAACATTTCCTGCCACATACGCCTTGGTCAGACGCAGCGCACTCTTAATTGTCTTGGCCGAGGAGCTGCCGTGCGCCTTAAAGACCGGCTTCGCGGCGCCCATAATCGGCGCACCGCCGTACTCGTTATAGTCCATTTCCTTTTTGAGGCCTTTGAGATCCTTCATAATCAGGGATGCGGCAATGGTATTTTTCAGATTCTTCTTGAAAATCGCCTTGATTTTCCCCATCATGGCCATTGCGACACCCTCATAGAGTTTCAGGATGCAGTTGCCCGTAAAGCCGTCCGCTACAATGACGTCCGCCGCATCAAAGGGAATATCACGCGCCTCAATGTTGCCGATAAAGTTGATCGGCGACTCCTTGAGCAGAGCGAAAGCTTCGTGCTGCAGCTCTCCTCCCTTATGATCCTCCACGCCGACGTTCGCGAGGCCGACGCGCGGATTTTTGACGCCCATAACCTTCTCCACGTAAATGGAGGCCATCACGCCGAACTGACGGAGCATTTCCGGTTTGCAATCAACGTTGGCGCCGCTGTCAATCAGCATAAAAAAGCCCTTGTCCTTGGGCATAACGGGTGCAAACGCCACACGCTTGACACCTTTGATCCGTTTGACAATCATCGTCGCGCCCACCACAAGAGCGCCGGAATTTCCCGCAGAGAGAAATGCGTCCCCCTCTCCGGCCGCCAGCTTTTTCAGTCCCAGCGCCATGGAGGAATTGTTCTTGCTCTTCATAATATCCCCGGCGGAGTCCTCCATCGTAATCACATCGGGCGCATCCGCAATCATCTCATCCCGGATTCCGGTGAGTTCCGTGATCCGCTCCGGCACTTTTCTGCCCGGATTGACGAAAGTCTCATACGATGCCGTGACCTCTCCGCCCTGCACTTTTACTGCACCGATCTCCAGAATCTGGTCTTCCTTTACAGAAAGACCCGTTGTCTCAAGATCGAGCACTACAAAATCTTGTATTTTCATCTTTTATTACCTTTTCTAGTATCTCATGTTCTTTTGAAATGTCAAGCGTAAAAAAGCTCACTGCAGTCGATCATCTCCGCATTTCCCGTCAGCGGATCGCGCTTCTGATAATCAAACAGGAGTACCGTACGCGCCTTTTCCCCGTTTCCGAGCACATCGTAATCAAAAACTTCCACATGCGTCATGCGCTGCAGCTGCTTCCAATCGTATGTCGTATACGATGGCAGAAGCGTTCTCGTTTCGGCTTCTTTCTGATAAAAGTCACGCGACTCGTTTTTCCATTCGGACGGATCTTTTGCAAAGCGCGGCCGTGTCTTCATATTTTCACGCGCATACAGATCGAGCACCATCATCTGACGGAAGAATGCTTCGTCCTGCTGTTTTTCGTCCTGCAAAAACCCGAGCAGAATTTCATACCGCTGAATCCGGTTATGTGCCGCCTCACTGTAGCCCTTTGCCCGGTAGAAATCGCCGAGCTCCTGGAAGAAATCGAACGGGTTCTCATACAGACGCTCGATCATCGGCAGTGTGTGGACGAACTGGCCGCTGTTGTAGTAGACTTCCACCATCTCCTCCACGTCTTTGAGCTTCAGCACATCGTCATACGGCAGCCATTTCGTGTACAGTACCTCATATGGTTCGCGCTCCTGATAATGACAGTCATATTCCTCGGTATGCTCATACATGAAAGAACCGCACAGCACTTTCAAAAATCCCAGCTGTAACTGCTGCGGACGCAGTGCATAGACATCCGCAAACGAACGGCGGAAACTGTCATAATCCTCATACGGCAGGCCCGCGATCAGGTCGAGATGCTGATGGATGTTTCTTCCCTTCGCAATCCGGTTTACAATCTCTGTGACTCTTCCAAAATCCATCTTCCGGTGGATCGCCTCGATCGTCTGCGGATTCGTAGACTGAACGCCGATCTCAAGCTGTACCAGCCCCGGACGCAGGGTATTTAAGAGCTCCAGTTCCTCTTCTGTGATCAGATCTGCAGCAATCTCAAAATGGAAATTCGTTACACCGTTATCATGCTCTGCAATAAATTTCCAGATTTCCATCGCGTGGTCTTTTTTGCAGTTAAAGGTACGATCGACAAATTTGACCTGTGGCACTTTGTGTTCCAGAAAGAAAGCAAGTTCCTTTTTGACCAGCTCCAGATTTCGGAACCGAAGCCGCTTATCAATAGAAGAAAGACAGTAACTGCATGAAAACGGGCAACCGCGGCTTGACTCATAATAAATGATGCGGTTCTCGAATTTTTTCAGATTCGCATACGGAAAATCCACCTCGGACAGATCCATGACCGGACGCCACGGGTTGCTTTTGATAGCTCCTTCTGCATCACGGTATGTAATGCCGTGGATCTCTTCAAGCGTTTTCCCCTCCGTGCCGTTCTCCTGATTCTGGTAATACACTGCCAGTTCACGGAAGGTAATTTCGCCCTCACCCTTCATGATTCCGTCAAGGAACGGATACTGCTCCAGCATCTCCTCCGCGTGGTACGACACCTCCGGCCCGCCAAGCCAGATCTTCGTTTCCGGGCTGATTTTGTGATATTCCGTAATCAAATCTTCCACAATAGATATGTTCCAGATATAACACGACACACAGACTACATCCGCATGCGCCAGAAACAGACTCCGCAGCATGGAATCTTTTGACTGGTTGATCGTAAACTCACGGATCTCCGGGAACACACCGGCTTTCTCCGCGCTCGCCTGCAGCGTGTAAACTGCGAGATTGGAATGAATATATTTTGCGTTGACCGCAGTCAGAATAATTTTCATAATCTTTTTAATACTTCTCCTTGCTTCCTCTTTGCATATCTTTTATACTACCACATTCTCGAACGAAAATACACCGCCATTCCCCCAAAAGCGCAATTTTTTCACGATTTTCAACAAAGCAGTTGCAATTTTCATGAATTCATGTTATATTAACAAAGGTTTCCAACAGGAAATCCAAATGCCCAGATAGCTCAGTTGGTAGAGCAGAGGACTGAAAATCCTCGTGTCGCTGGTTCGATTCCGGCTCTGGGCATTTTTTGCTGCCCAAAATAGGATTCACATTTTTTTGCCATAGCAAAATCCGGCAGAATTTCCTGTCTCCTATCGCATAGGTAAAGTAAAAAACTCTGCATCGCATCCCCGGAAATTCCCAGATGGATACGGTACAGAGTTTTTTCATCGCATGACTGCCCAAGAAAGCTTTTCGTTTTTACAGATCTTTGATGACTTCCCATGCCTCATCATCAAATTTTCTGTCCTTGAAATAATACTGTTTATCTTCTTCTGTAATCTTTTTTACCACACGGCACGGATTTCCCACGGCAACGCTCCAGTCCGGAATATCTTTTGTCACGACGCTTCCTGCTCCGATAACCACATTACTTCCGATATGTACCCCCGGCACAACAACCGTGTTTCCGCCAAGCCATACATTATCACCGATCGTTACCTCAATCCCATATTCATAAGCAGAATTTCTTGCTGCCGGATGAATTGGATGACCAGCGGTATAAATTGCAACATTCGGCGCCATCATACAGTTCTCCCCAATGGTAACCTTTGCCACATCGATAATCATACAATTATAATTTGCAAAGAAGTTTTTACCGACCTCGATATTTTTTCCGTAATCGCAGTAAAACGGCGGATTTACAAACGCTCCATCTGATTTTCCAAATAATCGCTTTACAATTTTGCAAATTGCATCGCCATCGGTACGGTCTACCGTATTCAGCTCGTGCAGGATTCGTTTACATGCATTCATCTCTTCCCCACACTCCTGATCCGCGATGTAAGCCATCTGTTTTTTTCTTCGTTCTACCTGATTCATGTTTTTCCCTTTTCTCCTTTTCTTTGTGCATATTGTTTTCGACGATTGCTATAGTATCAAATGGGGCTAAACACCTTTTGACCTCAACATTATGATATGTTATAATATATTATCTCGAATTTAGCGTTTTTTCAATGACAACATTCCGTATTTTATAATTATTGTATTTTTTAACAAGACGAAAGAGGAGCTTTTTATGGTCAATGATCCTATAACAAAAATCATGCAGGATGCATCTGAAATCGTCCGTTACGATGAAGTCGGCATTCCGCTTTCTATTCGGGAAGGACTTCTTTCCGCCTATCCGAATCACAGGGCACTTTGCCACTGGCATGAAGACATCGAATGGGTGTATATCCGCTCCGGACAGATGAACTATTATATGAATGGAAAACGTGTGCTGTTAAACACCGGTGAAGCCCTCATGGTCAATTCCCGACAGATGCACTACGGATATTCCGAAAACGGGCAGGACTGCGATTTTATCCGTATTCTGTGTCATCCCAAAATTTTCATCACGAACAGTGTTCTGTACCAGTCGTATATTGCACCGGTTCTCTCGAATCCGTCTCTGGAATATCTTCATTTAAAACCGGAGTTTCCGGAGGATGCCGAAGCACTGCAGCTTCTTCCTGAAATTCTCCGCATTAAAAAAGAGCATCCGGCCGCCTATGAAATAGAAGCCGCCGCACTTCTATCGCTTTTATGGTGCCGTCTTTTGCGCAGCCATCCGATGATGCCAAATGAGGCGGCCGCAAAACCGAAGGAGCCGGATCTTCTCGTACAGCGTGATATGGTGTCTTATATTTACAGCCACTACAGCGAGTCCATCAATCTCGACGAAATTGCGGCCGCCGGAAAAGTCTGCCGCAACAAGTGCTGTCAGATTTTCCGCCGTTATCTGAACCAGAGTCCGATCGATTTTCTGAACCATTACCGCCTGGAGGTGAGCTGCCATCTTTTAAACAATACGAAACTGTCGATCGCGGAAATTTGTACTGCATGCGGCTTCAATCATCAGAGCTACTATTCCAAAATCTTCCTTCGTACCTACAGCTGCAGCCCCCGGGATTTCCGAAAACGCACAGAAGAGAAAACATCAGCCGAAATTTCCGAAAAAGACTGATTTTTCTTCCCTTTCGCATGACTCTGCGCAGTTACCGCGTTTTTTGGTCAAAGCGGATATTCGCAATCCGCTTCGCTACTTGCTCATAACCGAATAGCTGC
>ERZ779885.550-NODE-550-length-42809-cov-5.068461_pt1 | contig 42809 bp, 62 predicted proteins | sample MGYA00511554_ERZ779885 | MGnify/ENA primary metagenome ERZ779885 (study PRJEB29588, sample SAMEA2160998) | human gut metagenome | biome: human gut; feature: human-associated habitat; material: faeces | place: Denmark | collected 2008/2010 ... | reverse complement strand
ATCCGGCATGCCTGTGATAAGATACAAAATAGTGATGCGTAATACATTTGTAATATATTCGTATATTGCAGTCTTGCAACCGTAGTCTAACGGATAGAACGAAGGCCTCCGACGCCTTTAATGCAGGTTCGATTCCTGTCGGTTGCATTTTATCGCATCACTTTTTTTGTTGTAACAACAGAACAGAAACCCGTAAATTAAACAGAACAGACAAAACGGTTGTGATAAAAGATTGAAAAATAACATTTTTCAATCGCGAGATTTGTGTCTGCGCGCACTTGACACAAACTCGATATGCGCAAAAAAGCGTGCGCAGAAATGAGCGGAAAGTATGAAGAACGAAAAGATGAAAGAAATTCTGGATTTTTTTCGGAATAACAAGAAAAAGACCTGTATTGGTGCAGGCGCAGGTGTTGCAGTAATTGCGGTATGTGTTGCGGTCGGCATCACGCTCGGAAACGGTGCAAAGACGACAGCTTCGAACACTGGAACACAGACGCAGACGGAAACGACGACAGAGACAGCGGAAACGGAGACAACGCTGCAGATGCCGCTGGAAGAAAATACCGTGCCGGAAGTAACGCAGCTGATTACCGAATATTATAATGCGGCTGCTGCCGGCGACATGGATACGATCAATTCCATCGTCAATACCTACGATCAGGAGACGCAGATCTATCTGCAGAAGATGAGCGAGCATATTGAAGCGTACCAGAACGTGGTCTGCTATACAAAGACAGGCCCGGTAGACGGTTCTTATTTGGTCTATGCTTATTATGAAATCAAGTTTAAAGACCTGGAAACTGCAGTGCCCGGCATCAGCCCGTATTTGGTTTATCCCAGAGAGGACGGAAGCCTGTATATTTATGAAGGCGATGTGGAGGATTCGGTCAATCAGTATCTGGAAGATATTTCCGCGCAGGACGACGTCATTGACCTGATGAATCGGGTACAGGTTGTCTTTAATGAAGCGGTTATGCAGGACGATACACTCAACAATTATCTGGCGCAGCTAAAAGAAGATCTGCAGGTAGAGGTCGGTGAAGCTTTGGCAGAGGCTGAGACGGCTTCTGAAGAGGAGACGCAGCCTGCAGAGGCGGCAGCAGAAGCTCAGACCACTGTAACAAAGGTAGAAGCGACAGACGTTGTCAATGTGCGTTCCTCCGACAGTGAGCAGGCAGAGCGCCTTGGCAAGGTGGCAGTCGGCGAAGTGCTGAAACTGCTGGAGAAGAAAGAAAATGGCTGGTCTAAGGTCGAATATAACGGCAAAGAAGGCTATATCAAATCGGAGTATTTAAAGGACGTGGAAGAAACACAGGAGGCTCAGGCAGAGTCTTCCGCTTCCGAAACTGCACAGACGGCAGAGTCTTCTGCAGCTACAACATCGACGTCCTCGGATTTGCCTGCATCCGGCAAGATCAAGATCGCACAGACAATCAACATCCGGAAGGCCTGCAGCGAAACTGCGGACAAGATCGGAACCGCATTTCCAGGCGAAACGTTGGAAATCGTGATGCAGCAGGCGGACGGCTGGACTAGAGTCAAATATAACGGCGAAACCGGCTATGTAAAGACCGAAGTTTTAAAAGTTTTAAAATAAGAAAAACGGTATTCTTTCCCGATTTTTGGGAACGCTAAGACCGGAAGTGTTTCTGACAGTGAGATACACTTCCGGTTTTTACGTTACAGGAAATGATGCTATCCTGTTTTCGGGACAGAAAAAGGGAGGAATGCCGGATATGAAAAATGACGATATTGAACTGCTTCGGGAGGTTCAGAAGAATGCGGAAATGGGGATGCATGCTCTGGAGGTCATTAACCCGAAGGTGTACGACGATTCGATGGCGCTGATGCTGGCGCGGGAATCCTTTAAATATGGGGAACTTCACGACCGCGCGAGGGCGGTGCTGTTTTCGAAAAACCAGACGCCGGACCCAGTCAACAAGGTAAAGCAGCTGATGCTGACTGCGTCCATTCATGGGAACACGCTGTTTAATGCCACTACGAGCCATATGGCGGAAATGCTGATCCGCGGCAGCAGCATGGGGATGACCAGTCTCTGGAAAGCGATGAACCGGAATGAAAAAGCGGATGGACAAGCGCTGGAGCTTGCCGGGGAGCTGCTGGATTTTGAGGAAAACAATATCCGAGAGCTGAAAAAGTATCTTTAACGCAAAAGCAGTTCAAAAAAATTCGGAAATTTTTTAGTTTAATGTGATAAAGTGCTTGCATTGAAAAAATAATAAGTATATAATAGCTTCGAAACTGAACAACTGGACAAGGAGGAAAGATTTATGTCATATGTTGATGAGGTGATTGCGCAGGTTGTTGAGAAAAACCCTGTTCAGCCCGAATTCCATCAGGCAGTAAAAGAAGTACTGGAGTCTCTGCGCGTCGTTGTAGAGGCAAACGAAGAAGAATTTCGTAAAAACGCGCTCCTGGAGAGACTGACGAATCCGGAAAGACAGATTATGTTCCGCGTTCCCTGGGTAGACGATAAGGGACAGGTTCAGGTAAACACTGGTTTCCGCGTACAGTTTAACAGTGCAATCGGACCCTACAAGGGCGGACTGCGTTTCCATCCTTCCGTAAATCTTGGTATTATCAAATTCCTGGGCTTTGAACAGGTATTTAAAAATTCGCTGACAGGTCTTCCGATCGGCGGCGGTAAGGGCGGCAGCGATTTTGATCCGAAGGGCAAATCTGATCGTGAGATCATGGCATTTTGCCAGAGCTTTATGACAGAGCTGTATCGTCATATCGGTGCAGACACAGACGTTCCTGCCGGTGATATCGGTGTAGGTGGCCGAGAGATCGGATATTTATATGGACAGTACAAGAGAATCCGCGGTCTGTATGAAGGTGTGCTGACCGGAAAAGGCCTTACCTACGGCGGCTCTCTTGCTAGAAAAGAAGCAACCGGCTATGGTCTGCTGTACATGACCCGTGAAATGCTGAAGGAAAATGGCATTGAACTCGCAGGAAAGACTGCAATTGTTTCCGGTGCCGGAAACGTTGCGATCTATGCAATTGAAAAAGCATATCAGCTGGGTGCAAAGCCTGTTACTGCCACAGATTCCACCGGCTGGATCTATGATCCGGAAGGTGTTGATCTGGAAGCATTAAAAGAGATCAAGGAAGTGAAACGTGCAAGACTTTCTGAGTACACCAAGTATCGTCCGAACGCGGAATATCATGAGGGCAAGGGCGTATGGAGTGTGAAAGCTGATATCGCACTTCCCTGTGCGACTCAGAATGAACTGCAGTTAGAGGATGCGAAGGCACTGGTTGCAAATGGTGTGATCGCTGTCTGCGAGGGTGCTAACATGCCTACCACTCTGGAAGCTACCCAGTATCTGCAGGAAAATGGCGTTTTATTCGTTCCCGGCAAGGCAGCAAACGCAGGCGGCGTAGCTACCAGTGCACTGGAGATGAGCCAGAACAGCGAACGTTTGAGCTGGACATTCGAGGAAGTAGATGCAAAGCTGCAGCAGATCATGATCAACATCTTCCACAACATGGATGATGCAGCCAAGAAATATGGCAAAGCAGGAAATTATGTTGCAGGCGCAAACATTGCAGGCTTCGAGAAAGTCGTAGATGCGATGCTCGCACAAGGTGTATGCTAATTTTATAAAAAGAACCCCACGGATGGCGAATCTGTGGGGTTTTCTTTTTGTCAGAATTGTTTCAAACGGAAGTACAACGACGTTCACAGAACCATGATGGTGACAAGTGAGCGACAGGTGAGAGACAGGTGAGCGACACGCCATTTTTCCCGTGAGAGACAGGTGAGCGACAAAACCGGAATCATAATTTATTGACCTCTTTGAGCAGTTCATCCATGGTTTTCTGAGTGTATACGCCTTTTGTGATGTCCTGTCCGGTGCGTGATTTGAAATTCTTCTTTTCCTCGTCCGACATCACATGACCCATAATGACATGTTGACACACGATATTCATTCCGGCATTGTCTGCGAGTGCTGCGAATGTGTATCGCCCATCGTGAGGGGTGTGCTGCAATCCGAGTTTTCTCATGACCGTGTTCCAATTTCCGTTTTGATATGTTCCGTATGTGTAATGATTGCCGTATTTGTTATTGATTAAATATTTCCGGTCGGGATTGTACCTGTTCCGGATAAGAGGCAGCACCTTGTCACAAAGAGGAATCAGTCGGTCATATCCGTTCTCAGTCTTGAGACCGCCGACCATGTATTTTTCATCAAGATGGACGTTCTCGGTCAGCACCTCAAGCAACTCAGTCGGTCTCATTCCGGTGTAGATGTATATGAGAACAATATCCACGTTGTTGACGACATACAATTTCTGCCACAGGAGTTCAATCTCCTCGTCGGAAAAACGGGAGTGGATGGATGTGGATGTCTCGGTGTATTCAAATTGCAGGAACTGGGTCAAGTCTTGCTCGACATATTCATTCATGACCGCATACGCATACACGCCCTTGAGCAACGCCCTCATGTTTCCGATGGTGGACTTGCTTTGATGATTGTGGGCGTTGAGGCATTCCTGCATGTCATTCGCTCGTATGTTGATTATTTTGACCGGATGCAACGGAGCGAGATGATTGAAAGCAATCTCATAATTCCTCCATGTGCTATCCGATAATTTGTCTTTGAGTGATTTCTTGTATTTCTTCCATTTCCCATACAGTTCGGCGAACGTGGGAACGTCAGTGAATTTGATGTGTTCAGCAACAACAGAACCGTTGTTGTATTCGGTAAGATACTGCAAAGCGGATTCTTGCTTGACAAAATATGCAAGGTATTTCTGCTTGCGTTTGATGACACCGTCGGGTGATTCGTCCATATAGGAGATGCGAACCGCCCAAGGCTTGCGACGTTTTCCGGACAGTTTAACAACACTGCCATATCCATTCGGCATTTTCATGATAAAAACCTCACTTTCTCATAAAAGGGCATAAAGAAAAAACCTATGCAGTAGCACGGTTTTATGATAAAATAAGGCTTGCAGGGGCGTTATTTTATCCGTGCCGACCGCATTGATAAATAATGTTTCCGAGGGCGATTCCCATTGCAGTGGGGGTCGTCCTTTTTTATTTGCATTGATTGCGAATTATCGCAGTCGCTTTGCGTCCTATGATGAAGAAAAGGACGGCGAAAATAATAAAAATAATACCGACAGGCAATGTCACGAGACCGAGAAAAAGGAAAACAAAGGCGAGGATGAAAAAGAGCACTCGGTTTGTTTTGATTCTCTTTAATTTTTGAGGGTCAAGTGGCTCGACTGGTTCAATGGTTTTTGATTGCTCTTGCACAGTAGCGACAGGAGAAACAGCCGGAGTGTGTTCAACGACTGGAATATCATCCTCAGAATCATATATGTTCAACTGAATGCGACAACCAGTTTTCTCATAATCATCGAAATAATATATCTCAGATATATGAGCATCAAAGAAGCAATCACCGTACATCCTGCGGATGTCTGCTGCAAGTTCTTTCGACAAGTTTCCGATTTGGTCACCGTCAAGAGTGCTGACGGAATATGCAGGGTCACCACGAAATTCATAATATTGAACAGTGACAGGGTCGCCGTCAGAAACAAAAGAAAGAATCTCTTGTCTATCAGTGCCGTCGGAGTTTTTGAAAGTAATACCGACCACTTTTGTGTCAGTGCTCTTGAGTAATGCCATAAGGCAGCACCTCCATTCTTTATTTTTCATCGTATACACTGAATCTCTGCGGAGAGGAGGTGAGAACGATGAAGATTTTGACATGGAATGCGAGAACCGAAAAGGGTCTCACACTGATGGAGTTGGCAAAGAAATCCGGTCTCGGAAAATCTACGCTCAACAACATCGAAAACGGGAAAGTGTCTCCAACACTGTTCCAACTCGAACTGATTGCCATTGCACTGGATGTTAAAATCACCGACCTTTTTGAATCCGAATACAAATAATCATACCATAGTATGATTGACGACGGGCAGCAGGTGGATATATTTCCATGATTGTGGAAATCGCCTGCAATATTTCCATGATTGTGGAAATTCGTGGTATAATCGGAATCGGAAAGGGGTGGTCACTATCAAGTACAGAGACATCATCATCGAGATGGTCGGAAAGATACGAAGTGAAAAAAACCTCAAGAGGATATACAAATTCGTTTCGTACCTTTACACCCACGAGACTGGCAGTTGAAAGACTGTCAGTCTTTTTCTTTATTTCCACGCAATTCAATATAATAATCAATCAGATTGTCAAGAGCCTCGATGTCTGCATCGGATGCATTCAAGAGCGTCTTAATCATATTTTTTCGGGCATCGTTCTCACCTGCCATGATGCGGTCAATCTTTTCCATGAAATCGTCGTCGCTCTCCATGAACATCTCGCCGTCTCCGGTGGTCAACCACATATAGTCAACTGAATATTCCCGACAGATAGATTTTGTCATCTGTTCGGTGAGATTGCGATTTCCTTTTTCAATATTAGAAATGGCAGTTTTTCCAACGCCAAGAGGCTCGCCAAACTTTTCCAATGTAAGACCGAGAGCCTTGCGAATTTCTTTTACACGTTCGCCTTGTGTCATGTTATCACCTCCGTTCATCTTGAATATACCACGCATCGAAACAGAAATCAATAAAAAAGTCCACAAAGAAAACAAAATATGCTTGACATGGTTATCACCGTGGATTATAATGTCCACATAGACAACAGAAAAGCAACCAAGAACAGGAGGAACAAAACTATGATGAAATCCGAATTTGAATCCCTTGCAGGTAGAGACGTAACAGATGAACAGTACAAAGCAATCGAGACATTATACATGAGCAGCAATCTTGAAAAAGCAGAATTTGTGAAAAGCATCAGAACAATGCTCAAGAGCATCCCACAGCCGGAAAAGAAAAAGGACATTAAGAGAATGGTCGTGAGAGACCGGAGTGGTTACAGAAAGACACCGAACGGGTGTTATTACCATATCGAATACGTTGAACTGGTAGACATCGACATCAAAACAGGAAAATACATCATCAAGCCACTTGAGGACAGAGATTTTGAACAGTTGGCAAAAGACGGACACGATTTGAATTTGAACACATGGTTCGATTTTGATTATGAGGATTGCATCGACGAGAAGAAAAGACCGATTGAATTGAATTATTAAAGCCGAAACGGAGGCAGCGACCTCCGTCAGTGTCCGGATGGCGACCGACACTCTGACGATGGCAAGCCGAAAGACATCATCGGGATACCGTGAGAAACATGGCAGCGGATGCACCTGCTAGAAAGTGCAAAGACGGTCAACAGGTTTTCGGTGACTTTTTAAGGTGAAAAGGCACAATCACGGTATAGACAAGCCGGAGCAGAGGTGAGGGTCGTGAGGAGACCGAGAGAACCACCGAACAGGAGGACAGGAAAATGAGAAAAAATGATTTTTGTGTCAATGATAAGGTAGTCGGCAGTTGTTGGGGAACAGTCACAACATTCGAGGAACTGGATGCCAAAAAGAAAGATGATTCACTCGGAGAGGTCAAGTTCATTCAGATACTTAATGAGTGGAACGGCAAGAGATACATATTCATGAGAGACGAATGGAATAGTGAAAACTATTTCATTGAGATGCCGGAGGCAGATTGATGAAGATACTCAAAGCAATCAAAACAATATTGAAAAAGGGCAGGAGATTTCTGAAATCCCTGCCCGTGGACGATGATGAAATTCTCAACGAGTGGTTGAAATTGCATCAAGAGCAATCTCAAGGGCAGCGTGATACTCACGGAGAATCCCCACTGTAACACCTGCCGAAATCTTTGCGATACGCTCGAACTGTTCAGCATATCCGGCAGCATCCGGAGATTTGTCTGCGAGTTTTTCGCTTGCCTCAATGCTACCGTTCAAAGCAGTTTGCATCGAATGATTGTGGTTGAGGTTGAACTGGATGAAAGCGAGGTCGAGGAATCTCACGACCACAACGAGCACTTTTTTCAGTGCAAAGCGTACATACATCACGGTGACATCGAGGTCACCGGAGCAGAACCCACATGGGAATATACATTTGATTTTTAGTCGAAACGGGCAGTAGTTGCCCGTCCGTATGGATTGACCGCCATACGCTGATGATGACAGGTCACGAAAGGAGAGAAAACCATGTCAAAGGACGAGAAAAAACGCATGATTGAGGCAATGGCTGAGAAGTTCACCGGATTGGAGGAGAACGACAAATCTTTCATTGTTGGGTACATGATGGGAAAACAGGAGGAACGGCAGCAGTGGGAGAGAAAAGAGGCAGCAGTTGCCACAGCATAGCAGACAGATACGTCCTGTCAGCGATGGCAGGACATCAGAAAACACAGGCGTGAGCCTTTTATCATAGACAGGGAGGTGAAAGGATATGGATTCCATGGAAAGGGTGACAACCAAACAGGCAGCGAAAGAGTTGAATATGGATGTCGAGGCATTGCAGTACCTCATGAGAAACGACCGCCTGCCGATTGGATACGCTCTCAAGAAAGACGGCAAGACCCGTCATGCATATTATATCTATCGAGGTTTACTCGACACCTACAAACGGCAGTTGCAGGGTGCATAACAGCACAATCTCATAAAAGGGCAAAAGAAAAGGGTGACCATTGCAGTGGTCACCCGATTCAAAAGTTCGTGTCATATTTGAAAACCTATAAATATTATAACAAATCTGACACGGGAATGCAAGAAAAACGGAGGCAAGAAAGCCTTTATTTTCAAGGGATTCGCAAGGTTTTGTCGACCTTGTAATGGATAGTAACAACTCAACGAAACCTTGAAAGTAAGAATATAAGGGCAACAGGAGGAACGTGTCAGAATATGGAGCAGGGCAAGAAAAGGAAGAAACCGAGGAGGGGTTTCATCCCGTATGACTATGAGGCAGCGTATGCGAAAAGCCTTGAGGACATGCATGAGTGGTTTGTGGAGCAGATGTTCAATCACAGAAAGAAAGTCGTGTATGCACTCAAAGAGATAACAGCAGGAGAGCAGTTCGAGGTTGAGATATATCCGCAGTTCCGGAGCATGGATGAAGTTCCTCCGGAGGGATTGAAAAAGGACAACACCAAGGCTCAAAAGAATCTGAATGATAAGAATGCGAGGAAATACGTTGAGCGTCTTATCAATGAGAATTTCACAGACCGAGACATTTGGATAACGCTGACCTATGATGACGAGCATCTGCCTCCGGATGGAGATATTGATGCAGCAATCAAGAACATGCAGAACTATATCCGCAGAATCAACTATCAGCGGAAAAAGCAGGGTTTCGGAAATTGCAAATACATATACGTCACGGAATACAATCCGGACGAGGAAATCAGATGGCATCATCATCTCGTGATGGATGGAGACCTTGACATGGATGCAGTTGAAAAGGCATGGAAATGTGGCAGCAGGAACGAAGTCCGCAGACTGGAAAAGGACAAGTTCGGTCTGTCCGGCATGGCGAACTATATCGTCAAGGAAAAAGAGAGGGTCAAGTCAGAAAAGAGATGGAACAGTTCACAGAACCTCACGCAGCCGAGAATCAGAGTGGTTCACTCAAAGCGTCCGGCAGCAGGGGGCAACTATAAACAGATAGGCTCATTCGTCGACGGGATGGTCAAGAACAGAGAAAGCATTCCGGAGCAGTTGGCGAAATGGTATCCCGATTATGAGTTCACGGATTCCGCAGTCTATTACAACGATTTCAACTGCATGTTCTACATACATGCACGAATGAGAAAGAGGAGGTCAGAACATGACACGAAAGCAGGCAAGAAAACACGACAGAATATGCCTCGCAATCGTTCTGATAATCGGAGCGGTGCTCATGGTACACACGGCAGTGGCAGCAGTCAGAGGAGCAAGCGAGAGAAAGCGACAGGAGGAACAGCGAAAGCAGGAAATCAGAGAAAGAATTGAGAACGCCGACAGTTTGGCAGACCTGTCCGCAGGAGTGGCAAGGGCACTCAATGGAACAATGACAGGAATTGAGACCGGAGAGCAGGCGACACTGGATGCGGACATTGAGAACATCGGAGCATTCGACACCATGTCGATGGACTACGGTGGCGAGGAGGATGGTTTCGTGTTCTACGAGATACCGGAGGAATATCAAGCGACCGGAGGCTATTTTCCGGAGGAGGCACAGATATACACATATTGCCTGTGCAAACAGTACGGCGTGAGATATAGCCTCGTGGTGGCGATGATTGAGCGTGAATCCGGATACCAGTACGACCGCATCGGAGACGATGGTCATTCCATGGGATATATGCAGATATGGCAGTCAGCACATATCGACCGAATGGAGGAACTGGGGGCGACGAACCTGCTCGACCCATATCAGAACATACACGTCGGCATCGACTATATTTCCGGACTGATTGAGAAATATGGCACGATTCAAGATGCACTTGCTGCATACAATTACGGCGAGCGTGGAGCATACACACATCTGTGGAGCAATGGAATATATGTCTATGAATACAATGAGACCATTATACAACGGATGAAAGAGATTGAGGAGGAACTTGAGCAGTGAGATTCGGATGGACGGATGAAGAAAAAGAAAAGTATTTCATAAAAGCCGAACAGCAGATTGAGGCAGCAGGATTCACAGACCTCCTCAAGATTGACAAGACCTCGTTCGGAGTGCAGGGGCAGGAAATGAAAGTATTTCTCACGCCGTTTCACAGGGCAGGCAACACGAAAAAGTGGTGGGAGGCAAAGAGAAACATGCCGAACCTGCGTGAGAATGAGCCTCCGAGAAACCAGTTCGGGAAGAAAGAGAAAACCATCTTGATTCACGGATACATGGTGATGGAGATGGAGGAGTGTGACAAATGAGGTTCAGAGAGGCAGTCGCAAGACTGAGATGGATGCTCAAGGTCAAAGACTGCCGGAGCATTTGCCTGTTCTGCGAGTTTTATGAGCAATGCAGGGCAGAACTAATAGAGGAGGAATCAGAAAAATGAATATGAAATATGCATTGAGAAGTGAGGACACGGAGCAAATCAACGTCATCTCATGGGCGAACTGGAACATGAACAGGTATCCGGAATTGAGATGGTTGTATCACGTTCCGAATGGTGGCAGCAGGAACAAACAGGAGGCAGTGAAATTCAAACAGATGGGCGTCAAGGCAGGCGTGTCCGACTTGTGCCTCCCATATCCGAGAGGGATGTATTGCGGATTGTTCATCGAGATGAAATACGGTGACAACAGGCAGCAGGCAACACAGAAAGAGTTCCTCAGAGATATGGCAGAGGCAGGTCATTTCGTGGCGACATGTTATTCGGCAGAGGAGGCAATCAAGGTCATCGAGAAATATTTATCTCTCAATAGTTGGAGGATGAATGATGTCATGATTGTGATGGGGCGAGCGAGTGGAAAGCAGGACGCAATCGAAAAGATGGTCATGGATATACCGAACAACAGCATCTTGAAAGGCGGTGAGGTCAAGTGAGGACGAGATGGGATTTGATTAGAGAGCAGGAGAAGAAAACCAAGAAAGCATTGAAATCCTGCACCATGGCGAAACAATATGCCGGATGCGGATTCAAAGAACCCGTCATCAATGGGATGGGGCAGTGTTCCAGTTGCAGGAATCCGGATGACAATGAACTCGAATCATATTGCTGCACCTGTGAGCACAACGAATATTTTATCGGGGAGGTGATAGCATGAGAACAGCAGGCATCATCATCGCAGCGACCGCACTGGCAGCAGGCGTCACAATCATCAAAGTGCTTTATGAAGTCGGGAAAGAGATGAATCAGTTCAGAACGTGCATGAGCGGTCAGAACCGCAGAAGATAACAGGGAAAAGATAACAGGAGGAAACAGGATGAAAACTATTGCAGTTATGTCTCCAAAGGGAGGCATCGGAAAAACAACGACGTCAGATTCCATCGCCTACATACTGGGCGAGGAGCATGGAAAGCGTGTCTTAATTCTTGAGGGAGACCAACAGGGCGACACCTCAGAGACATTCGGATGCTATGAGCCGGACGGAATCGGAATGAGCGAATTGATTGAGCACCATGTGTCACAGGGAGGTCACTATCAGACAAGCGACCTCATAAGACCGACAGAGTATCCACACATTGATATTATTCCGGCGAATGGCTATCTCATGAAAACGGACATGAATCTGCTCATGAAGTCGGACGAGAATCAGATTCTCCGTCTGAGGGATGCACTGGACGAGGTGCAGCAGGCATATGATTATTGTATTTGTGATTGCGGACGACTGTTCGACATGGTGGTCATTAACGTCCTCATGGCAGCAGAACTCGTCATCGTTCCGGTAAAGGTCGGAGGATTCGAGGTGAGGGCAATCAACAGCCTCGCAGAGCAGATTGAGAACATGAGAGAAATCAATCCGGACTTAACAATCAAAGCAGTATGCACCATGAGACAGAAGAATAAGACATCTCTTGAGTTCGAGGAGTGGCTCAAGGAACAATCCGGATTCGATGTGTTCGTCACTCCGGTGAGACGTTCAATCATCGCAGAGAAAGCAACCATCAACATGATGCCGTTGCCGAGATTCTCACCGAGATGTATTGCAACACAGGACTATCGTAATATTGTATTTGAACTCTTGAAAGATATGGAGGGAGGCTCTGAACATGGAAATCAAAGTTGATTGTTTTGACATCCGGCAGATTGCGGATTCCGGTCAGTGTTTCCGGATGAAAGAGCATCCGACCCAAAAGGACACGTTCACAGTGGTGGTCGGGGTTGACTACATAGAGATAACACAGGCAGCAGGCAGTCACTCGATTGAGCTATCCTGCAACAAGGACACATTTGCAAATAAGTGGGCGAATTATTTTGATATACCGACCGGATACAAGAAAATCATTGACAGCATCGACAAAGAGGACAGGTTTCTCATGGATGCAGCAGAATACGGCAGAGGCATCCGGATACTCAATCAACCTCTGTGGGAAACGATTGTCTCGTTCATGATTTCACAGAACAATAACATCCCGAAGATAAAGCAGAGCATCGAGACACTGTGTGAGAAATATGGCAGCAGGCTCACGATACCGGACGGATACGGGCAGAATCAGCCACAATATACGTTCCCATCGCCGGAGCAGTTAAGAGATGCAGATTTCCGAGCCTGTGGCGTTGGATACCGTGATAAATACCTTGAGGGTCTCGTCCGGAACGTACTGGATGGCAAGATTGACCTCAGAACACTATCATCCGGAGATAGTGACAAGAACCTCCGGAGCATCTACGGGATAGGACAAAAGGTCGCCAACTGCATCCGGCTGTTTGGGATGCACGAGGTTAACGCTTTTCCGGTGGATACATGGATAAATAAAATCATCAAGCAGCAGTATGGTGGTAAGTTTCCGGTCGAGAAGTATGACGGATATGCCGGAATCATTCAACAGTACATGTTCTATTATGTGACGAGAGGAGGCGGTCTCAATGGTTCAGATTCTTAAGTTGTTTGGAGGAATCGGCTCACCGAGATGTGCATTGAGAAATCTCAACATACCAACCAAAGCAATCGACTATGTGGAAATCAATGAAAAGGCAGTCCGTTCCTACAATTCCATGTTCAGAGATGAACTCGAATACAAGACACAGACAGTCGTTGGATGGAATCTCAAGCCGGACATTCTGATTCATGGTTCGCCTTGCCAAGATATGAGCATCGCCGGACACCAAGGCAAGGCGACAGGCGAGGAGAGAATCAACCGAGGAAAAGGTTCAGACGAGGGCAGCGGAACACGTTCCTCACTTATGTGGGAAACAATACATATCATCGAGAACATGGGAGAATGGCGTCCTAAGTATGTTATATGGGAAAACGTCAAGAATGTGAAATCAAAGTACATGAGACCGAATTTCGACAGGTATATGAGCGAAATGGAACGATTGGGATATTCAAACAATCACGAGACACTGGATGCAAGAGAGTTCGGATTGCCACAGGCAAGGGAGCGAGTGTTCACGGTGTCGGTACTGGATGGAGAACCGTTCCAATTCGATGACCTCATTCGGACACCGATGCAGAACTTGCAGGACTTCCTTGAGAGCGATGTTCCGGATGTCTATGACGTGACACAGCCGTCAGTTCTTGAATGCATCGGAGCAAAAGGTATCAGACGAGCGACAGTCATTCAAGATTATGCATACACCATCACAACACGCCAAGACCGGACGCCTGCACAGGTTATCGACCGAGGCGATGGGCGGTATCGGTATTTGACAGAGCGAGAGTGTTGGAGATTGCAAGGATACACTGACGAGGACTTTGAGAGGGCGAGAGAGGCACAGCAAAGAATCGGAAAATATTACAAGGCATTATATGACCAAGCAGGGAACAGCATCGCCGTTCCGATATTTGAAAGCATGTTCCGAAAAATCATTCTCGGAGAAACAAGGGAGGCGGTTTGATGAAAAACGAGGCATTTTGCAGATGGTATGAAAAACCACTCAGAGATGTCACAGAAGTGCAGCAGGAGCAATGTGAGGAAAACGGACAGCAGTGCGATGGGTGTCCGGACTTAATCTTGAGAGAGAAAAAGGAGGAAAACGAAAATGAGTAAGTTGAACACGGGAGTGTGCAGATTTTGCGGTCAGACAATAGCAATCGAAACCGAGGAGAGTTTGACATCTCCTCAACTCGCAGAGGAGGCAACAATGAGATGCACCTGCGAGCAGTCGGTCGAGTATCAGAAAGAAAAGCAGAGAAAAGAGAAAGCATTGAAAAACGTCTCCGTCCTGTTCGGACAGGATGCAGCACCGGAGAAACGTGTCGGCGAGGAGATTGTGAGCATATTGTCGGCAGCAGTCGAGGAGATATACACCGGAGGACTGGCAAAGGTCACGTTGAACCTCAGAGGGGGGGGGTCAAGGCATCGGTTTCTCAGAATGCCAAGGGTGAAATCAATGTGGAACGCACCGAAACCAAGAAACAGAAATTGACCGAATAAACAGGAGGAACAGACATGGCAACAGGATATAGTGTGATGGATGCACTGAATAAGAATACAAAAGCAGGCATTGACGAGACACCGAGAGCGAGATTCAGAACGAGAGACATTTCAATTTTCAAGATGTACCGGAATACAATGAATTTCTATGACCTCAGTGGTATCGAGGAACTGGCAGGAGAAATCCTCATGTACGGGTTGAAACAGAACCTCGAACTCGTCTATGAGCCGAATGAGCAGGGCGAATATAGAATCATTGCAGGAGAACGCAGATGGCTCGCTCTCAAGATGCTCGTCGAAAAGGGATACAAAGAGTTTGAGATGGCGACCTGCAAACTGACAACGCCACAGGATTCGGACGAGGAGCAGGTGGAAATCATCATCGCCAACGCATACCGAATCAAGAGCGTCAAGGACTTAATCGAGGAGGAACAGCGTCTCAAGGCATCTCTTGAGCGCATAAAGGCAGCAGGAGGCACAATCAAGGGATACGACCTGCAATCCGGCAGACTGAGAGATGTCATCGCCACGATGCTCAAGACGTCAAAGACCAAGATTGCACAGATGGAGAGCGTCAGCAACAATCTGATTCCGGAGTTCAGAGAGGAACTCACAAAGGAACGTCTCACGTTTTCCGCTGCATACGAACTCAGTGGGATGTCGGCAGAGGAACAGCGTGAGGCACTGGGAAAATACATGGAGACCGGAGAACTCTCATACAAAGAGGTCAAGGGCATGAAAGAGGCAAAGGCAGCAGGCGAGACCACAGCAGAGCAGGAAACACCGCTCTCATATCACGGCGAGGTTATCGGAGAGGCAGAGGAACAGGTGTCAGATTCAGACACCTCCGGAGAAAAGACCGAGACGGCAGCAGGCGACGACTATCAGACACCGCATCCGGAGGGAATCACCTCTCTGTGTTATTCCTGCATTGAATACGAGACATGCAACGTCAAGACCGGAACATGCACCAAGTGCGACCAGTATAAGAACAGAGCCGAGGCAAACAAGACCGCAGAGCAGAAATACAATGAGGAACAGGATGCAATCGACCGTGAGACGAAAAAGAAACTCCGTGAGATGGCAGAGGAGGAGAAAATGGAGACCCTGCCAAGTGAAACAGGCGACGGCAGAAAGATTCATCAGATTCGCCTTGCATCCATGTATTTCGATGATGTTGTATCCGGCAAGAAATCGTTCGAACTGAGAAAAAATGACAGAGGATACAAAGAGGGCGATTTCCTTGAGATGATGGAGTTCAAGGATGGAAAGAACACAGGACGCACCGTGAGAGTGCTTGTGACGTACCTGCTTGACGACTATACCGGACTTGAGGACGGATATTGCATCATGGGAACGAAACTCGTATCCGCGGCAGGAATCGAAGTGGCAGAACAGGAGGAAAAGAACAATGAATGATTTGCATAGAGGTGAAATCTATTACATCAGCCGAGGGGGGGTGTCATACGGTCATGAGCAGCAGGCAGACCGTCCGGCGGTCATCGTAAGCAATGAAAAGAACAATGAAAACAGTGGAGTGGTCGAGGTGGTATATTTGACCACTCAGCCAAAGACAGACCTGCCGACACATACGGTCATCCGGAGCACGGGCAGAGTTTCGACTGTATTATGCGAGCAGATTGTTTCTGTATCCGTGGATAGAATCACAGGATATATCGGACAGGTATCAGAGCAAGAGCAAAAGAACATTGACATCGCTCTCATGATTTCCCTTGCACTGGACGGAGACACCAAGACCTCAAAACAGTACGGCGAGACAATAAAACAGCAGAATGACGAGATTGAGCGTCTCAAGGCAGAGATTGCCGATTTGCAGCAGGAAATCACGGACAATGAGACGAAAATGGAGCAGATGGAGCAGGATGCAGCAGTATATGTCGAGGAAAACAGGAAAGTGGCACAAAACGCATCACAGGAGAGCGTGATTCGGCTTGAGACCGAACGAGACACATTCAAACAGTTATACGAGAGCCTGCTCGCCAAAGTGATGGCATCATAGAGAGGAGAATGACGAAATGCGAAAAAAAGAGTTTGCAGACATATTCAAAAAGGCGATTGATGCACATGCCGGATACATCGGTGTGGCTATTCAGACAGAGGGCAGCAGTCAACCGGAAATCATCATCAATCCGGCAGAGAATTTCGAGGAGAAACTGAAATACTATCGTGCAGCCTATGACGAGGACCTGATTCTTGTGGCAGCCAAGGGAAAGAAAGATATTCACATCACAGCGGTGGCAGCAGGCGACACATTCGCAGATATTGAGTTCCTCCTGCTGCAAGACCGTCCGGATTGGAAAAAGGTCATTTCTGAGGCAGTTGACACGGTCGTGAACCGGATGCTCGACAAATATCCGGATGTCGACCAAAAACAGAGAGATTCATGGACTGTCATCCTTGAGGGATTCAAAGAACAGTTTTTCAAGAATAGATACACCATCGGACAGCAGAGATTCATCTGCGAGAGCCGTGAACTCTACGAGGACATGTTTGAAACCTGCATGAATGGCAGCAATGAGGAGTTCAAAGAGAAATTTTTCAACCTCTCAAAAGAACTCAATAATCACGCATAAGAGGAGGAGAAGAAATGAGCATATTGAGCATGATATTGACCGGAATCGGAATCGTGGTCGGACTGATTGTCTTGACGGTATTGCTTGCCTTTTTGGTGGAACTGGTAAAGGTATTCGGACAGATAGGCAAGGATAAGAGCGACAGACAGGACATCAACAACGGCAATCACAGACAGGATTGAGAAAAGAGAGGATATTCATGAATAAGGTCATATTGATGGGGCGATTGACAAGAGACCCCGAATCACGATACACACAGAGCAACAGTTCACAGGAATCCATGTGCATCACACGCTATACACTGGCAGTCGACCGTCGTGGAAATAGAGACGGGCAGCAGTCAGCAGATTTCATCGGGTGCGTGGCATTTGGACGAACCGGAGAATTTGCTGAGAAGTATTTCAAGAAAGGCATGAAAGTAGTAATCACCGGACGCATTCAAACAGACTCATACACCAATAGAGACGGTCAGAAAGTATATACCACTGACGTGGTAATCGAGGAGCAGGAGTTCGCTGAGAGCAAGGGAGAATCATCCGGAAACAGGCAGCAGTCGCAAGAACACCCGACAGATAACGACGGGTTTATGAATATACCGGACGGCATCGACGAGGAATTGCCGTTCAACTAAGAAAGGGGAATTGATATGGGATGGATTGACGTTCTGACAGATATGGTCAAAGGACTGAGAGCAACAGGAAAGAGCGAAAAGGAAATCGAGGCGATAGTCGAGCAGGCAGCAGACAAAGCAACAGTCAACAGGGCGAAACGGGATTCAGAGCCGGAAACCGTATGGAAAAAGGAAAACGACTATTTGAGAGATATGCCACCCGTCGACGAAATGGATGAATACAACAGACAGCATCCTCCGGTGAGTGTGGTCATATCAGCAGCAGGCAGAGCATCACTTGAGGCAGCAGTCCGCAGGGAATCAAACAACTGGCGAAAGATGCACGGATTGCCTATGAGAAGAAAGGGAGGGAACAGGAATGGCAGAGCAGGCAACAGTCACCGTCATTGATAAAACATATATGTATCTTGAGAACTACAACGAGATGCAGAGGTATATATCGGAGGCGGTCAGTGAAACCTCGCAGGTGGAGAATGCAGAACTCTACAACATATCGGCAGAGAAAGCGTTCCTCAAGTCCATTCGAGAATGTAAGGCAGAGACGGTCATCCTGTTTCAGCATATCAACAAGAGCCTTGAGGCATTGGAGAAAGAGGCGAATGCAGCAGGTGAGGAGTACAAGTTCGATGCTCTCAAGATGAAATACATTGAGGGCAAGACATACGAGGACATCAGAGACAAATGGAACTGCGGAAAGAATGCACCGAAACAGTGGTGCAAGACTATGGTTGAGCGGTTATCAATCAAATTATTCGGTGCAAAGGCTATTGATAAATAGCAAATATTTGCAGGAATATCGTGAAAAGGGCGTGAAAATGCCGTGAAAAGTGCGTGAAAATGCCGTGAAAAGATGGGGAACAAAAGGTCGTTTTCAAGTGGTAATATAGTAGCGTGAACAGTTGTAAGGAGCGATTGCAGAGATGCAGTCGCTTTTTTCTTGCCCTGTTCGCCCTCCTGTTATCGGGGCAGCAGGACACCATGTGAAACCACTGCCCTATATAAAGAGACAACAGGCAGCAGGCAATGAAAGGGGTGAGAGTTTGCTATACAAAGTGTGCAGGTGTGGGAAGTTGATACCGCAGACCATGAGACTGTGTGAGCAGTGTGAGGAACGAGAGCAGTCGAGGCATGTGATATATAACAACACACGGAGAGACCAAAGAGCAGCAGAGTTCTATGTGTCAAAGGAATGGCGAGAGATTCGTCCGGTGATTATGAGTGTCTATGATTACATTGACATCTATGCACTGTACGAGATGGGCGAGTTGATAACGCTCAAAGAATCAGACCCGATTCATCACATCATAGAACTTGAGGAGGACTGGCAACAGAGGCTCAATCCTTTGAACCTTATACCTTTAAGCATAGCGACACACAACACTATCACAGCACTATACAAAAAGGACAAGGCAAGCATGAGAGCAACACAAGCGAGGATTCGGCAGGTGATTGAACGTCATTTCAAAGAGGCAGGGGGTATCGAAAAAGTTTTCGGTAACCGTTTCTAAGTCGCACCCCCCATTCGGTTCGGAGAAAACTCCCCACGAGAATTTCAACAGAGGGTCAAATCCGAAAGGGGTGTCAGAATGTGACACAGCATCGGCGAACACTAGAGGGAAAGGGGGTTTGTTGTTGCATGGCAGGAACAAGACAACCCACTGATTTGGTGGTTTTGAAAGGTAAAAAACACCTCACAAAAGCAGAAATTGAGCAGCGAAAAAATGCCGAGGTCGTTGCACCGAGTGACAAGGTCAAACCGCCGTCATATCTGTCGCCGGAACTCAAAAAGAAATTCCGGAAACTTGCGAAAGAACTGCTCGAAATCAAACTGATTGCGAATGTGGACTGTGACGCACTCGCAAGACTGCTGATTGCTCAAGAGAAATATCTTGAGGTGACCAAGAAACTGGGAGAAATCCCACTCACTGAAATGATACCGATTTTCAAGTCTGAGAAAGACGAGGAGACCGGAACGATGGTTCAAGTACAGGTCGGAGAACGAGAGGTCGTGAATGGAGAACATGAGCGTCTCTTGATAATTCAAGATAGATGTTGGAAACAGTGCAGGCAGGGGGCAGGCGATTTCGGTTTGACGGTATCAAGCAGATGCCGAATTGTCGTGCCGAAAGTACAACAGCCGAAACCGGAGAACAAGTTTGCGAAGTATGCAAACTAAACTATGGCAAAGACAGTTGAAACCATAGACCGCTGCACACAGTACGCAGTTGACGTCGTCACAGGGAAAATAAATGCCGGAGAATACGTCAGACTGGCGTGTCAAAGGCATCTCGATGATTTGGAGAAGTCCAAAACAGCACCCTATATCTATTATTTTGATGTCGAGCAGTCAGAAAGAATCATCAATTTTGCAGAGGAACTCGTCATCGCAGAGGGCGACGAGGAGGAACAGGTCACATGCTACCCGTTCCAATGTTTCATTCTAGGCTCTCTGAATGGATGGAGAAAGAAAGCAGCAGACCCGAAATCGGGAATCCATCACAGAAGATTCAGAACGTCCTATGTTCAATTAGGCAGGCAGAACGGAAAATCATTCATCAATGGCATTCTTGCAGCGTTTTACGGCAATTTTGACGGATACAAATACGGCAAGGTGTTCTGTACTGCGACAAAGCAAGACCAAGCAAACATTGTATTGCAGGAGGTCATCAAGTTCATAAACAGCGACGAGGAGTTGCAGGAGTGGTTCAAGGTTCACGAGCATAACAACACGATTGATTGCCTGTTGACACACTCAATCATCAAGGCAGTATCCGGAGACACCAAGTCAATGGATGGTTTCAGACCATACCTCGGAATTGTCGACGAGTACCATGCTCACAAAACGAATCAGATGTATAAACTGCTTGAGGGCGGTATCAAGAAATTGAAATCCGCATTGATTTCCGTCATCACGACGGCAGGATTCGACCTCAAGTCGCCGTGTTACAAACTGTATGAGTATTGCTGCAATCTGCTCAAGGGAGTATTTGAGAACGATGCACAGTTCGCATACATCGCTCAGATGGATGAAGATGATGACATTTGGAAACCGGAAAACTGGATAAAAGCGAACCCGATTCTTGAGTTCGATGTGGATGCTCTTGAGAATATGATTCCGGTTGCATCCACTGCCAAGGACATGGGTGGCGAGGACTTGAGAGATTTCCTTGTCAAACAGTTGAATCAGTGGATTCAGTGGTCAAATCACCAGTACATCAAGGACATTAAGAAGTGGAAACGCCTTGCAGTCCTCAAAACACTGGCGAATTTCAAAGGCTCAAAGTGTTATGTCGGCGTTGACTTATCGTCCGGCGGTGACCTCACATCAATCGCCATCGTCATTCCGTTCACGGATGAAGATGGAAACAAGAAATATTTCGTCAAGACACACTCGTTCATTCCTGCGAGCAGGGTCGACGAGCATATCAAGACGGACAAAGTACCATATGACGTATGGATTGAAAAAGGTCTTGTGACACCGACCTACACACTGGGAGGCATTAAGACAGATTACAAGTACATCTTGTCATATTTGCAGATGCTCATTGAGGAATACAACCTCAAGCCTCAGATGATTTGTTATGACCCACACAACGCATCGGCGTTCCTCTCAGACCTTGAGGCGATGGGATGGGATTCCATCTCTATCACACAGACAGCGAAAGAATTGAACGATGCGACTGTCGATTTCAGACTGGAAATTCTCACAGGCAATATTGAAATTGAGGGCGTGGAGACCGGAAAAGAACGAAAGAAAGTCGTTCCGGTCGATGAATTGCTCACATGGTCAATCGCAAACGCAAAGACAATCTCGAACAATTACGGCGAAATCAAGATTGATAAGGACATCAGCGAGGACAGAATTGACCCGATTGATGCAATTATCGACGCATGGAAACTCGCAATGAAAGACGAATACAAGCCGGATGCAAATGAGTTCGTCAATGAATGGTTTGCCATGAAAGAAAAATACACAGAGAACGGAGGTGAGAACCGATGAATCCATTCAAAACAGCATATAGCAACTTACTGGAAAAGTGGAGGAGCAGGAATGTGGTGTCAAATGTGACAGAACCATCGTCATACAAGACATTCTCAATCAACTCAGATACGTTCCTCGGACTTTTCGGGGCGACTAGGAGAAAACCAACCTCAGAGGTGACATATTTCACCTGCCTCAAGATGTTGTCTGAAACACTGGCAAAGATGCCCGTCAAATACTATCAAAAGACAGAGGAGGGCATCATTGAACCGGAGGACACGGATGTCTCACGTCTGCTCAAGACGAGACCGAATCCGTTCATGACGCCGACGGTTTTTTGGAATACGGTCGAGATGAATCGAAACCATTTCGGAAATGCGTATGTATATGTACGCAGGAAATTCGACCGGAAAAAGTTCGGAGGAGAATTGAAAACACTTGACCTGTGGGTGATGCAGTCGAACTGCGTTCAGATAATTGTCGACGATGCAGGAATATTCGCCGGAGCAGGGCGGTTGTGGTACGTCTACACAGACCCGACGTCCGGAAAGAGATACATTTTCAACACTGACGAGGTACTGCATTTCAAGACATCACACAGCCTCAATGGCATCACAGGACTACCAGTGCAGGAAATATTGAGGGATACGGTCAACGGTGCAGGTGCGTCACAGGATTTCATGAATAAGATGTATGAATCCGGACTATCCGCAAAGGCGGTACTGGAATACACAGGAACTCTTGACAAGAATGCAAAAGAGGCACTCCGAGAATCATTCGAGGAGTTCGGCAGCGGTGCAAAGAACACCGGACGAATCCTGCCTGTTCCGCTCGGAATGAAATTGACACCGCTCGACATCAAGTTGACTGATTCGCAGTTCTTTGAACTGAAAAAATACACATCACTGCAAATTGCAGCAGCATTCGGTGTCAAACCGAATCAGATAAATGACTATGAAAAATCGTCATACAGTAACTCGGAAATGCAGCAGTTGTCATTCTACGTCGACACGGAATTGTTTGTCATCAAACAGTACGAGGAGGAAATCAACTACAAACTGTTGACACCCGACCAACAGGACGAGGGTAAGTATTACAAATTCAATGAAAAAGTATTATTCCGAACTGATTCAAAGACACAGATGGAGTACCTCTCCAACGGCGTCAAGAACAGTATTGTCACGCCAAACGAGGCAAGAAGAAAACTCGACATGTCAAATGCCGAGGGAGGTGACCGTCTCTATGCAAATGGAAACGTGATTCCTCTTGAAAAAGCAGGCGTTCAATACGCCGAAAAAGATGGTCAGCAAACGACCGAGGAGGATGACGTGAAAGGAGGTGAGGGGAATGCCGAAGATGAAAAGGTTTGATTTTACAAAGAAAAACAAACGAACCGGACAGGTGGATAAAGTTGGATATTTGGACTTGAAAGAGGACGAGGAAAAAAAGAAATGCTCGCTCTACTTTTACGGCGACATTGTATCAGCAACATGGGAATCTGAGTGGTACGAGGAGGACAAGTGTCCACAGGATATAGCTGATTTCCTGCATCAGTTGGATAGTTTCGAGGACATCGACATCTATTTCAATTCCGGAGGCGGTGATGTGTTTGCAGGACTGGCAATCTATAACCAGTTGAGACGACACGAGGGTCACAAGACCGGATATGTGGACGGAATGGCAGCAAGTATCGCATCAGTCATCATGTTCGCCTGCGACGAATTACATTTCGCATCCGGTGCTCAGTGCATGGTACACAAGCCGTTGTGTATTGCATGGGGTAACGCCAACGACTTCAAGGATGTGATTGCTCAGTTAGATAAATGTGAGGAATCCATTCTCGACATCTACATGGAACACGCAAAGGACGGAGTGTCAAGAGAGACAATTCAGTCGCTTGTGGAAAATGAAACATGGATGAATGGCAATGAGGTCGCACAGTATTTCAACGTCGAGATTGAGGAGCAGGCAGCAGTCGCAGCATGTGCATCCGATTTCTTTGAGAAATACAACAATATTCCGGAGAATCTGAAAAAGACGAGCACACAGGACGTTGTGAATGCCGTCATCGCTGCACTGGATGCACGAGAGAAAGATGCAAAGGAAAAAGCAATGCAACAGGAAAAGGAACAGTTGCTCGCCGATTTGGACGAGTACGGAATCTAAAAACGAGAGGAGATTCAAAATGAATAAAGAAATGCAGAAACTGCTCAAGCAGATTAACGACAAAAAGAACGCCGTTCGTTCTCTTGCAAACGAGGGCAAGATGGACGAGGCAAGGAAAGCAAAAGCCGAACTTGTGGAATTACAGGACAAGTTCAATTTACTGGCAGACCTTGAGGATGATGACCTCGATGGCATCGAGGGCAGCCTCAACGATGGCAGAGCAAAAGACATCACCGGAGGAGCGGTTGACAAGGTAACAAAGAAAAAGAACCTTGTGAAAGCGTTCGTCAATATTGTCAAGTGTGGTTTCTTAAAGAAAGAGCCGGACGAGGCAGACGTGAAAGTCTACAAGGATGCACTGTCCTCAGATACAACAGCAAATAAGGACGGAGAAATGGGAATCGGCGTCACCATTCCGGAGGACATCAGAACAGACATCATCGAACTGAGACGCTCAGATGACAACCTTGAGCAGTATGTCAATGTTGAGGGCGTAATCACAAAGAGCGGTTCGAGAAATATCGAGGTTGATGCGGAATCCGTACCGTTCGACAACGTGGAGGAGGAGGCAGACTTCCCCGAAATGGATGAACCTAAGTTCAAAGCTATTAAGTATGCCATTAAGAAAAAAGGCGGTATCTTAAAACTCACCGCCGAACTTTTTGAGGACACAGCAGCCAATGTCATGGCGTACATCAATAAATGGATTGCTAAAAAGACAAAGGCAACCCGAAACGCCATGATTCTCAAGGTACTGAATGCCATGACAGCAGGAAAAGAGGTCGTTATCTCTACAATCGACAGCCTCAAGGACGTGTTCAACGTATCCCTCGACCCTGCAATCGCAACCAGTTCCATGGTCATCACCAATCAGAGCGGATACAACTATCTTGACAAGTTAAAGGATGCAGATGGCAAGTACATCTTGCAGCCGAATCCGACAATGGCAACTCAGATGTTGTTATTCGGCAAGTATCCGATTGTCAAGGTATCCAATAAGGTCATCAAGTCCACAGAAATCAAAACCGGCGAAGCGGTGACAGGATACAAGCATCCGGTGTATATCGGTGACTTGAAAGAGGCTATCACATTATTTGACCGCAATGTCATGACCATCGACATGAATGACAAGGCAGCAGGATTGTGGGAGAAAGATATGACCGGAATCAAGGTGCGTGACCGTTTCGATGTGCAGCCTGTTGACGAGGCAGCAGTCATCAAGGGCGAAATCACCGAGAATGTTGCAGGCTAACAAGAGAGCAGGGCGGTCATTGTGACCGCCCATTCATAGAAAGCAGGTGCAACGATGACGGATGAAGAATTGAAAGAATATCGTGCGAAAATACTTGAGGATTGCAAAAAATACAGTCGCATCGACTACGAGGACGACGACGATATTCTTGAATTGATGATTGACACAACCCTTGAGGAAATGTCGGAACTGATTCCGACTTTTAATTCCGAGGACCTGTCATCACGGCAACGCCTCCTCCTGCTCGTTTCGGTCAAAGATTTATATGACAACCGAGAAAAATTCAGCAAGGACACGAGGGTGATGCAACATGCAGTTTCCTCAATGTTACTCAAAGAGATGTACGGAGGTGCATGATGGCAGCAGGCAGAATCACAATCATGAAAGAGACCACCACCGTGGTGGATGGAAGAAACAAAACCACATCGGAGGAGTATTTCAAATGTTGGTGCGATGTATCTGACCTGTTGAGCAATGAGAAATATGAGGCATTGCAGCAGTCACTTGAGGAAACAGCAGTTTTCAAGGTGAGAAGATGCAGAAAAACAGAGGCGATGTGGATGCATCACAAAGAGCATTCGGTCATCTTCAAGGGTGAAAAATATGACATCTTTTCCATGATTCCCGTGGAGAGCGAGAGCAAGTATCTCCTTAAATGTAATCGGGTTTCGTAGGTGTCAGAATATGACACGGAGGCGATGAAATGCGGATTGAGATGGAGTTTCAAGGCATCGACGAACTTGTCAAAGCACTGGAACAATGTGCGACCGAGAAAGAGATTCAAGGTCTGAACAAGAACATCGTCACCAAGGCACAACCAATCATTCAAAAAGAGATGTCGAGCAAGATGCCAAAATCAAGAAATCAAAACCTGTCCGGTCGAGGATTCGGGTCAAAGTCACACCCGTCCGGTCATGCAGCAGATGCGATTCCGCTTGAAAAGGTCAAAGTGAGCGGAACGAGAGCCGAGGCAGATGTGGGATGGACGAAAGCAGACAACAGTGAACACTTTTATGTGAAATTCATAAACTGGGGAACGGTAAAAAGACCGCCTCAAGAGTTCATATACAAGGCAGGTCGTGCGGTTGAGGGGCAGATTCAGAGCATCGCAGAAAGTGAATATCAAGACTATTTGAACAAGACTGTGGGGTGATTCAATGAGTGACATCATCAAGGACGCAGCCGAGGCGTTGCAGGAGGTAGAAAACTCCGGCATACAAGTAGTGCAAGGATGGTACAGAGAGGACATCAAAGAGACACATGTGACATTGTGGGATTGCGGTGAAACTGAGGACAGCTATTCGGATGACACTGCCGAGGGCGTTCAAATTACGGTGCAGGTGACAATCTTTTCTCGGAATGACGAGGTTGAACTTGCAGCGAAAATCAAGAAACTTATGAAAGCAAGTGGATTCTTATTTGAGGCAAGGAATGCAGACGATTCCAAACCTCAAAATGGAATATACATGAAAGCACAACGATTCAATAAATTTTACGAAGAAAGTGAGGAATAAAAATGGCAGAGGTAACACCTATCGTAAGGAGCAGATATTGCGGATTGAGAGACATCTATGCTGCATTATTAACTCAGAACACACAGACAGCGTATGCAGCAGACGTTCCGGTCAAACTGGCAAGAGCGGTCAATGCAAAAATTTCAGACAAATGGTCAAGTGAAAAGGTCTACTCTGACGACGGTACAGAGGACACAATCACATCATACGAGGGAACAGAGGTGGAAATCGAACTCGCATCCCTTGCACCACAGGACAGAGCAATGCTGTTCGGACAGTTATTTGAGAACGGATTCCTTATCAAGAGCAAGGACGACCTTGCACCGGAACTCGCCCTCGGGTTCAGAACCAAACGACGCAATGGAAAGTATGAATTTACATGGCTTTACTGCGGAAAATTCGGACAGGGTCTCGATGACGAATTTGAGACACAGGCAGAAAAAATCGCAGTCAAGAGCAACACCATCAAGGGCGATTTCTATGACCGTCAGAAAGATGGTCGTTATCAGATTGTAGTCGATGAAAGCAACCTCGTCGCCGAGGATGTGGATGCAGCGACAGCAATCAAGGACTGGTTCAGCAAGGTGCAGGAAAAAGAACAGGCAGCGGTTAAAGGTTAGTCAGCAACAGATAACAGGAGGGAAATAAAATGGCAAAACATGAAATTGTAATCAATCAGAAAAAGTACACGATGCCTAAAATCGGGGCAGATGACTACATGGACTATTTGGATGCATCTGAGACAATAAACGGCACACAACAGAGCGGATACAAGAGAGAACACATTCAGTTGATGTGTGAGTGGATTGTCCGTCTCTACGGCGACCAGTTCACGATTGAGGAATTGAAAAATCCGGAAATCGGTCTTTCTGCTGACGAGATAATCACCGAGTTTATGATGGTCGACATCGACATCGCAGAAAAGATTCAGAAAAAAATGGAGAAGATTCAAGAAAATTTTACCGTCGTCAAGTGATGCCGGAAATATACATCCCCTGCAAAGATGAAAAGTATTTCGTGAATAGCATAACAGTCGGGCAATATCGGAAATATGCTCAACTCATGAAAATAAATAGCAGCGAGAAACTGTCGGATGCCCTGTTTTTCAATCAAAAGATTGTGCAGGATGTATTCGACAGCAGGATGTCACTTGAGGAACTGGGAGAAACAGACATCACCGAGGTGATGGTTGCAGCGAAATCAATTCATTTTGTGATGCAGAACGTCATCACACCGAAGTTTTTGGAATTGATGGATGACGAACCTGTGGAACAGGAAACATCAGCATTCGACGAATATGACCGTGAGAACGGGTATGAGGATACAGACGAACAGAAAAGAAACATGTGGGAGGTGTGCTCAGACAATATCGACCGAGTGATTCAGATAGCAATAAAATTATTGAATAATTCATACAGTCAATGCCTTGAGACTGACATCGTGGCATTGCTTGATTACATGAAATTTGCAATCAAGACAATAAACGATAAGCAGTAGGAGAGGAGGGAACTGAATGGCTTATGTAAGCGTGAAAGCGACTGCGGACGCTAATTCATATCAAAAAACAATGAAGTCCATGGCAGCCGAGGCGAAAGCACTGGCAAGCCAATGGACGGCGACACAGGCAAAAGCAAAAGCATTCGGTTCACAAACCGAAGTCCTCACAACCAAGGCGACAGCATTATCGGACAAGATAAAGCTGCAAAAAGAAATTGTAAAACTGGCAGGAGACCAATACGGAAAACTTTCCACAAAACTGTCAGAACAGAAAGCAGAGCATGAAAGTCTCAAGACGAAAGTCGATGCAGCAAGAAAAGCCTATGAAGATTCAGCGACCGCAACGGGAAAAAACTCAGAGCAGTCAAAGAAACTCAAAGAGGAACTGACGAAACTTGAGACCGAACTGAAAGCAAATGAGAGTTCCATCGGCAAGACCGAGACCGCATTAAACAAACAGGCGACCGCCTGCAATAATGCGGAGACAAAACTCTATTCAATGGAGGGGGAACTCAAGAATGTCAACAAGGAACTGCAAAATCATAAACTGGATGCATTTGCAAGCGGATGTGATAAAGCAGGACAGAAACTTGAGGCGTTCGGTCAGAAAATGACCATTGTTTCGGCAGGTATAGCAGCATTTGGAATTTCTGCTGCAAAGATGGCAGTTGATTTTGAGGATTCGATGGCAAAGGTCTCCACGATTATGGATACCGGAGAAATGTCAACCGGAGACATGTCGACCGCAATCATAGACCTGTCAAATGAGACAGGAATTGCAGCAGGAGACATTGCTGACAACGTATACAACGCCATCAGTGCAGGTCAGAAAACGGGAGATGCTGTCAATTTCGTTCGTCAGTCCACAAAACTGGCGACGGCAGGTTTTGCGGAATCCGGAGACACCCTCGACGTGCTGACCACAATCATGAATGCCTACGGTCTATCGGCAGAGCAGGTCACAAACGTGTCGGACATGTTGATTCAGACACAGAATCTCGGCAAAACGACCGTTGGAGAGTTATCGTCTGCAATGGGTAAAGTCATCCCGACGGCGAATGCTAACAGCGTAGCACTCGACCAGTTATGTGCAGGATATGCAATCATGACAGCGAACGGTGTTGCGACAGCAGAATCGACGACATACATGAACTCGATGCTCAACGAGTTGGGAAAGACTGGCAGCACGACCGACGTGATTCTGAGAGAAAAGACCGGAAAGTCATTCAAGGAATTGATGGCAGATGGAGCAAGTCTCTCGGATGTTCTTGCCATCGTAGACGGAGCAGCAAAGGAACAGAACCTCTCAATGAGCGATATGTTCTCGTCATCAGAGGCAGCAAAAGCAGGTCTCATTCTACTGGGTGATAGTGCGGACACGTTCAACACCACCCTCGGACAGATGCGGAACTCCACGGGTGCGACAGATACGGCGTTCGGCAAAATGAAAACAACCTCATACGACACCAAGGTGACACTCAATGAGTTGAAAAACACCGTGATGCAGTTTGGTCAGACGATTCTCACATCGGCAGCACCAATCATTGACCAGTTTTCAGATAAAGTCAAAGCGTTGTGTGAATGGTTCGGCTCACTGGACGAGGGGCAACAGCAGACAATCATCAAAGTCGGGTTATTCGTGGCAGCGATTGCACCGCTATCCATTGCCCTCGGTAAAGTGGGGCAGGGCGTCAAAGGAGCAGTCAACGGGTTCAAGGCGATGCGAGATGTGGTCACGAAAGTGATTGCAAAGGTAGCAGCCAAGACAGCAGCGACGACAGCGGATGCAGCAGCAGAAACCGCCTCCACGGTGGCATCAGCAGCCAACACGACAGCAACGTCAGCAGGAACGGCAGCAACACTCGCACACACGGTCGCAACCAAGGCAGCAGCAGCCGGACAGTGGTTGTTGAATGCAGCGATGTCGGCGAATCCTATCGGCATTGTTGTCCTTGCAATCGCAGGACTTGTCGCAGGGTTCATCGCTTTATATAAAAACTCAGAGACGTTCCGAAATGCCGTCAATAAATTATGGACGGCGGTCAAAGAGGCATTCGGCAAGATTGCCGAGGTCGTCTCGAATGTATTCGGAAAAGTCAAAGAGACGGTATCCGGTGCATGGGATAAAGTCAAGACGGCGACGAGCGAGAAACTCTCAAGCCTCAAAGAGACGGTATCCGGTGCATTCAATAAGGTCAAGGAAACAATGGGAACTGTTCTCGGTGCTGCAAAAGAAACAGTATCCGAGAAATTAAACAATATCAAATCAGCCTACGAGGAGAACGGTGGAGGAATCAAGGGCGTTGTCGCCGGAGCATGGGAGGGAATCAAAGGATATTACACCGCAGGTCTCTCTTTTGTGGATAAACTAACCGGAGGCAAACTCACCGAAATCAAAAAAGCATTCTCGGACAAACTGGGAGAGATGAAAGCAGCGGTCAGCGAGAAACTCGCACCGATAAAAGAGGCTTTTTCCAATGCGTTCGGGAAATGCAAAGAGATTGTCACGACGGTGTTCGAGACAATCAAGAACGTCATCACGGTGGCGTTCATGGCAATAAAAGAAATCATCAATGCAGCGGTGACAATCATCACGTTGCCATTCCGGTTCATTTGGGAAAACTGCAAAGACATCATCATCGAGGTGTGGAATGCTATCACCTCAAAGGTACAGACCGCAATCAATACCGTGAAAACGGTCATCAGTACGGTACTGACCGCCATCAAGACCATAGTCACGACGATATGGGATGCCATTAAGACAAAGATTCAGACAGTGCTTGAAAACCTCAAGACCATCATCATGACGGTGTTCGACTTTTTCCTTGCAAGGATTCAGTTCATATTGACCGGAATCCTGTCAGTTATCACGACGGTATGGACGAACATCAAAACAAATGTGCAGACGATTCTTGAGGCAATCCGGACGGTCATCACGACAGTGTGGACGGCGATTCAGACAGCCGTGACAACCGTGGTCAACGCCATCAAGACGGTCATCACGACAGTGTGGACGGCGATTCAGACAGCCGTGACAACTGCGGTCAATGCCATCAAGACGGTAATTGATACAGTATGGACGGCGATTCAGACCAAAATCACAACTGTGGTCAATGCCATCAAGACAGTGGTGACAACAGTGTTCACAACTGTGAAAATGACAGCGTCATCTATATGGAACGGCATCAAGTCAGCCATTGAGACAGCAATCGACACGGCAAAGAACACGGTATCGACCGCAGTCAATGCAGTGAAAACCACTGTGACCACTGTATTCAATGCACTGAAATCAACAGTCACAACAGTATGGAACGGCATCAAATCAGCCATCGAGACACCGATAAATGCTGCAAAGACAGCCGTATCGAATGCGATTGATGCTATAAAAGAAAAATTCAATTTCGAGTGGTCACTGCCGAGTTTGAAACTGCCACATTTCAGTATCTCCGGCTCATTCAGTTTGAACCCTCCGTCAGTTCCGTCGTTCGGAGTGGAGTGGTACAAAACAGGCGGTATCATGTTACAACCGACGATATTCGGAGCGAATGGAAACAATTTCATGATAGGCGGTGAGGCAGGTGCAGAGGCAGTTCTCCCTCTCGAACCATTCTACACGAGATTGAATATGATGCTTGATAACAAGTTGCAGGCATTAAAAGCAACAACAAATGTATATGTGGAAACACACAACTATATTGACGGCGACGAAGTCGCAAGCAGGACGACCGAAAAGGTCAGCGACAAACTTGCCATTGAAACAAAAAAGAGGAGGTAAAAAATGCAGATTAACAACACGGACATTCGGACATTCAGTGCCAAGCAGTTAAAAGTCTCATACACACCTCCATCCACAGCCGTGAACGTGGAACTATTCGACGGGGCATTGACCCCGTCGGAATCTGAGACATACACACCACTGTCAGAACTCACGGTTGAGATTTATTTCAGAGGGCAGACAAGAAATGAAATACAGAGATATGTCAGTGATTTCAATGCCATGTTGCAAAAAGGTGTCATTTTGACACTGGATGGATACGAGAGAAAATTCAAGGCATACATGACGGGCAACACACTCAACAAGACCATCACCGGAACGAGGTACAAAGCAGAGTTCACATTCAACGGATACTGGTTCAGCGATACAGTGACACTCACATGGCAGGAAGTACATGAGGCAAAATTCGAGGCAGCAGGGAACAGGTGGTCACCGTGCAAACTGAGCATCACGGCACTGGAATACATCGAGGTGTTGAAAATCAACGGTTTCTCCGACGAGTTGACAATCAATGTTATTCCGAGAGGAGCGACAGTCGTGATTGATTCGACCAAAGGATTCATCACGATGGACGGAGCAAACAAGTTCGGGGATGTCGACGGCATGATGGAGTTTCCATTCTTGAAAACCGGAGAGGACAGAGAACATCATCTCATATTTTCAGACAAGAACATCATTGTGACACTGGAATACAATCCAATGTGGCTCTAGGAGGTGCAGGATGGAACTATTCAATGATATGCACATAAAAGTGTGCAATCTGTTCGGAGTGAAAGAAATATGCATCACAAGTACACTGAAAACCGGAGACAAGGAATTGACATTCATGTTCCGGAAAGAAAACCCGTATGCGTCCTCAATCAAAGAGGAGGGGTATATCCGGACACAGAGCGACGAGTTTGTCATCAAACAGATTGAGCCGTCAGATTCATGGTATAAATGCACCGCAGCGATGAATGTGGAGAGCCTTGAGGGGAAACAGTTCCCGACAGGATTCAAGACAACAGAGGTCACGGCAGAGGAATGTGTCGAAACGGCGATTGATGGAACGGAGTGGAAAGTGATTCTTTGCGAGCCAACCAAAAAAAGGACGGTGTCATCGGATTCCAACTGTTCCGCATGGAGCATCATTCAATCGGTCATCACTACATACAGATGCGAAATCAAATTCGATTCGATTGCTAAAACAATCGCAATCTATGAAAAGATAGGCGAGGACAAAGGAGCGTATTTCATGGAGAGATTGAATCTCAAACGATTGCAGATTCAGTCGAACTCATACGATTTCTGCACGAGACTAATATGCATCGGGAAAGATGGCTTGATGCTTGATATAGATGGCAAGAACTACGTCGAAAACTATCAGTATTCAAGGAAAGTCAAGACCTGCACATGGAAAGATGAACGATACACCGTTCGAGAATCATTGCAGGAGGACGGCGAGGCGAAACTGGATGAACTCTCAAAACCATACAAGTCCTACACCGCAGACGTCATCAATCTCGCCGAGGTATCTGAGGAATACAAAGAGGTGTTCTCGGTCGGACTGGGAGACACGGTGCTGCTGATTTCAAAATCAACAAACCTCAGAGAGAAACACAGGGTCGTGAAATTCTATGAATATCCGCTAACCAAGGAACGAAACAAGGTTGAACTGGCAAATACGAGATTGTCATTCGAGGAGGTTCAAAAGACCGAGCAGGAACTCTCGTGAGAATGGAGGTGAGAAAGTGAATATCATTAGACACATCAAAGTGGATTTATATGGCGACACTCAACATTTTGCGGTGGCAGCCAAGCAGATGGATATGGGAACAAGATACGTCGGCGTCACTTTATTGGAGGACGGCGTCGTCTATGAGATTCCGGACAATGCCGAAATTATCATCAATATGACAAAGCCGGACAAGACCCACGTTCACAACGACGGAGAAAAGTCCGGAAACGAGGCACTCGTTCCATTAACGAGAGGAATGCTCATGGTTCACGGCACTGCTCAATGTGAAATTCAGTTATACCAAAACGGTGCGTTGCTGACAAGTGCCACGTTCGAGATGGAGATATTTCCATCACAGAGAGATGAATCAGAAATCGTCCACTCCGGAGAATACACAAGACTTGAGAACACGATTGCAGCAGCAAGAGAGGCTCTCCAAATTGCACAGGATACTCAGAACAGCATCGACGCAGCCGAGGCGTTGCGTGTAGCAGCAGAAAAGGCGAGAGAGACTGCTGAGAAAGCAAGAGAAATCAAAGAGAGCCGGAGAGAGGATTCCACGGCGAAAATCATTGTAGAATGTGCCGAGGAAATCGCCAAGGCAGCAGAGCAGACAGCAGCGTGTCTCAAGGCAACCAAGGAGGCAAACAAAATCATCATCGAGCAGAGCGGTCTTGATGCCATCCTTGCAGCAGTCAGAGACTACTATGAACGCATTCAGCAACTCGAAACAGACATCAACATCAATGTGGACGGGGGAACGCCAACCAGTACCGAACTCCTGCTTGTAAAGGGAGGAACACCGTTCACGACCGACTATGATAAATACATAGCCGGAACGTCTCACACAATATAGAAAGAGGTGAAAACAGATGGCAACAGCAACAATCACGTTAAAAAAAGGAACGACCGCCGAATGGACGGAGAGCAAGCGAGTTCTTGACGACGGAGAACTCGGACTTGAAACCACAGCGGACGGTCACCGAATCATCAGAGTGGGAAATGGAGCAAGTGAGTTCATGGACTTGCCTGTCACATTCGACATCGAGGAGGTCAGAGAAATCAAGACCGGAATGGATGTGGATTCTCAGACCTATTACAACAATCTTGTCGCTAAAGGCACGGAGCTACTGGCAGAAATGAAAGCACTGGCGACCACGGTCGAACTTGAGGACGATGTAACGGCTATCAAGTACCGAATGGGTATCTCGAACGGCACGTTGTACTTTGAGGAAATTACAGAGGAGGTAACAGAATAATGGCAGCAGGAGACAGAATATTCATGGCGAAAGAATCGACCTCGCAGAAGATTCTCGCAAATACAGAAAAAATCATCAGTGGAGCAGCAGAGAAACCTAAAAGATACGGCATGAGAATCAACAGGCTCGACAGCAATCCGGCAACCCGTGTCACATATCTTTTTGATGCCGTCGGGATGACACCTGCCGGAATGAATTACAGTGCAGGGGCGTTTGATTACGGCGACTGGGGAGACTTGTGGTTTGTAAAGAATAACCGTCCGGTCATGCTGAGAACCGACGGAACAGTGGACTATGAATTGAATCATGAGAATCACGCCTTGAAACTGGATGGCACTCCATCCGCAGTCGCATCCACTGCCTACGGTGGGAATGCAATGTCTGAGATTCCACTGATTTGGGTCAAGAGATGGTCTCAGAACAATTATGATTTCGTTGTATTCTGCGAAACTCAGTATGATGACACCTATCACGCATACGCTCACACAGATGCAGACGGAAATGTCCTGCCTGTGACATATTTCCCTATGTATGAGGGTTCAGTTATCAACAACCGTATGCGTTCGCTGTCCGGTCAGACGGTATCGGCATCGCTTACAGATGCACAGGAAACCACAGCAGCACAGCAGAACGGCGACAGATGGGATAAACTCTCATTTTCAGAATGCAACCTCATGTATGAGATGTGTACTCTGATTTCAAAGAACACGAACTCGCAGACAAAGTTCGGCATGGGATGCAGCACATCAGACAATTTCCTTGCAACCGGAACACTCAACGGCAAGGGTCAGTTCTATGGAACAAGCGGAACGGCAGCAGGTGTCAAGATGTTCTATTGTGAGAATTTCTATGGCAACTACTGGAAACGAATCCGTGGACTTATCAACGACAACGGAAACATCAAAGTGAAATTCGTTCCACCATACGACAGCACCGGAGCAGGATACATCAGCACGGGTCTTGTGCCTGCCGGAACATCCGGAGGATACCTGTCTGAGATGCGTATGACGGACGGAGGCAGAGTTCCGGTGAAAGCATCCGGAAGCGAGACCACATACGAGTGTGATGGTTTTTGGTTCAACAACGCTCAGTTGGATGTTGCCCTGTTCGGTGGCGACCGTGGCTCCGGGTCGAGGTGCGGTCTCTCGTTCTGGAATTTGTCCGACCTTGCGACGAGCGTGCACACGGCCTTCGGGGCGAGCCTTTCTTGCAAACCGCCTGTTGCTGCGTAAGCAGCAGGGGGAGGAACGGAGGGGGTTTCCCCATCCGCAAAGGGAGGTTCGGAGGGTTTACCCTCCGAGTGTCTCGCCACTGAGTAGAATTTCCACGATGTTGGAAACAGGACGAGGAGACGACACAAAGCGACTTTTTCGTGGTAGAATCTCCGACGTGATTATAAAAATGATGACCCTATACATGAGGGGATTCGGTGTGCGTCCTTGCCCTGTTCGGTGGCAACCGTGGCAACGGGTCGAAGTGCGGTCTCTCGTACTGGAATTTGAACAACCTTGCGACGAACGTGAACACGAACATCGGGGCGAGCCAATCTTATCAAATGACGGAGCGTATAACCAAAAGCACACCGCATTCCTACACCGCAGGCAGTTGAGACACTGCTAACCAGTGAAAATGATACCGATGCAGGCAGGGTCGAGTATTGGAAAAGAAAGACCTTGAGGTGATAAGAAAGAAATGGGAAAGAAATCCGTCAACAACCTGTTTGGACCTATGCTTGAGCATAGCAACGTAGAAAAAAAGTTTCACATTGCAGCAAAGGGAAAGACCGAGCGGTCTGATGTTGCCGTGATACTGAAACCGGAAAACATTCAGAGACACGTTGAAACGGTCATCGAGCAACTATCCAACACAGCACCGGAGGGGTATGACGTACCGAATCCGGAAAAGGCGTGGAGACCTGCCAAACATGGCAAGGTGAGAATCAACGAGGGAACGAGCAAGAAACAGAGGCTCATTGAGAAACCTCGATACAATTATGAGCAAGTGGTTCATCATATAGTGGTGTCGGCTTGCTATGACATATTTATGCAAGGCATGTATGAGTTCTCATGTGGGAGCGTTCCAAACAGGGGTGCTCACTACGGAAAGAAGTACATCGAAAGATGGATACATACTGACCTCAAGAATTGCAAATATATCCTCAAGATGGATATACGGCACTTTTTCGAGAGTGTCGACCATGACGTCCTCAAGGCGTGGCTTGAGAAGAAAATCAGAGACAAAAGGATGCTCAACATCCTGTTCTTGATTATCGACGGCAGCGAGCAGGGATTGCCACTCGGTTTCTACACATCGCAGTGGCTATCGAATTTCATGTTGCAGCCACTCGACCACTACATCAAAGAACAGTTACATGCTGCACACTATATCAGATACATGGATGACATGGTCGTGTTCGGCAGGAATAAAAAAGAATTGCACCGGATGCGGATTGCGATTGATGATTTTTTGAGAGAACGTCTCAACTTAAAAATGAAAGACAACTGGCAGGTATTCCGGTTTGAGTATGTGGAAAGAAAGACCGGAAAGGTCAAGGGCAGACCGCTCGACTTTATGGGTTTTGAGTTCCACCAAGACCGGACGATTCTGAGAGAATCAATCATGCTCAGTTGCACAAGAAAAGTCAACAGGGTGGCGAAGAAAGACAAAATCACATGGTGTGACGCAACGGCAATCCTGTCATACATGGGATACCTCACCCACACGGACACTTATGGCATGTATCAAGACAGGGTCAAGCCGTATGTGAATGTCAAGAAACTGAAACGGATTGTCAGCAAGCATTCAAGGCGAAAGGAGAAAGAAAAGCGTGAAAGAGTGGAGAACAGTATTCGGAACAGAACCGGAGAAACCGCAGGAGTTCGACGAGACACTCTCTCCAACAACGGTCTATCAGAGACGCAATGTCGTGGAAAAGACCAAGGTTGAGGAGGATGGAACAAAGGTCGTCGGATGGGAACGTGAGGAGCGTGAGTTGACACTGGACGAGTATCAGCAGATGAAACTTGTGCAGGAGGTTGTCAACACCAACAAGAGCGAAATCGTCAGCAGTGTGACAGATTTTCAGAAATCCGCAGTGATTGACGAGTACACCTTGCAACTGGTAGAGGAGGGATTGTTATAATGCGAATCGTCGTAGAAAGTTTCAAGAGACTGTATGAGGCAGGAAAACTCACGAAAGAACAGATTGCGGAACGTGCTGCATCCGGCAAGATTACCGATGCAGAATACACCTACATCACCGGAGAGGAAAGAACGGCATCATGAGACCGCTTGAATTGATTTCAGAGATGTGCGACATCATCAACACCCTGTCGGACATCGTGAAAAGACAACAGACAGAGATTGAGCGGTCGAAAGTCGAGGAGCAGGTCAAGAAAGAACTCAGAGGCATGGTCTCAGAGGCAGAGAGAAAGATGGATGTGAATGAATACCACCTCCGTCACATTATTGACACCGACGACGGCGAACCGCTTGAGGAGGGAGCAGCAGATGACCATTGAGGTTTCAATCCTGTTGACTGGCATCTCTGTCGCCGGAGCGTTGTATTTCGGACTGAGTACGAAAAAGAGGAATGAAAAGAACGACACCAAGGCAGAAGCAGAGAAAGCAGTCAGCGATACCAAAGAGGAGACAAAGAACGACACTCTTGTGATGATGAAACTGGAAATGATTTCGGATGATTTGAAAGAAATTAAAACCGAAAACCGCAATTTCAGAGAGGACATTGCGACCCTGCGAGAACGGGTTGCAAAAGTCGAATCATCACTCAAGAGTTATCACAAGCGACTGGACGGTGAAACCATCCATCCGATTGATTAACAGGAGGGCGACAGGGCAAGGCAACGTCACGAATGGAGGCGATAAAAGTGAACAGGGAAACAAAAAGACGATTGCAGGCGAAAATCCGGCACGAGAGAAAACTCAGACGGATTCAACTGAAAAAGGCAAAAGCAAAGAACAAGGTTTCCGGTCAGTTCATGAATCGTGTGGTTATCTGTGACATCCTTGCAGCCTTAATCTTTGCGGTCGTTATGATTGTGTTATTTGCAAAGACAGGCTCAGAACCGTCGACACTGATTGAGAATGTATTCCGTTTTCTCTCAGTTGAGGGCGGTGCGATGGCACTCATTAAGGTATCCAAAACGGTCATGAAACCAAAGACGGAAACTCCACAAGCAGAGCCGGAGGAAACAGAAACCACGGCAGAGACAGAGGAGGAATAAAAATGGCAGAATGGATTGTTGAAAACTGGTTCATCATCGTCGCACTGGCAGCAGTTGCCGGAGGCGTTGCATGTGCCATATATAAATTTGCAGGACTTCCAACAAAGGAACAGGTGGCAAAAATCAAACAGTGGTTATTACTTGCGGTAACCACAGCAGAAAAGGAACTCGGAAACGGAACAGGTCAACTCAAACTCAGATATGTGTACGACCTATTCATCAGCAGGTTTCCGGTGGCAGCAAAGATTGTCTCATTTGCGACGTTCTCCATGTGGGTGGACGAGGCACTTGAGAGCATGAGAGCGATGCTCAAGACAAATAAATCCGCACAGGAATATGTGTCCGGCGATACCCAGTAGAGGAGGCGGTGTGAATGTATCAGTTTTTCATGAACAACTGGCACATACTGTTGACCATCTACATCGTGGGAGCGGTGCTGACATTCATCGGTCTGATTGCGTTTTTATACTGGATAGGAAAAGCAGAGGACGAGGACGGGGAAATGTATCCGGAGGCGTATCCGGAGGGGAATGCAGGAGCGTTCCTCTCGTGGGTCGTAGGGATAGGAATATCCGTGTTGCTGAGTGCGATATGGATAGGAGCACCGCTCATATTCATCGGCGTGTGGCTATTTGGAATTATTGACGAGAAATTTCCGGAACTCATGGGAGATTTCGGAGACGACACAGAGGAGGAACAGGATAATGATTGAAAAAATTATCAAAAAGGCAATCTCATTCCTCGGAGTGAGTGAGCCGACTGGTGATGACCAGTTCATCAAATTATACAATGAATTGACAGGAGCAGGGTTTTCCATGTCAGTGGCATGGTGTGCGATTTTCGTGACAGCGATTGCGAGACTGGTGGGAGCACCGACGAGCCTCATTCCGACATTCGCCTCATGCGACGCAGGAGTGAAATGGTTCAAGAACAAAGGAAGATATGAAAAGGCGAAATACTACGGAGGCACATACACACCGAAACGTGGTGATGTGATTTTCTATTCATCCAAACATACGCAAGCAGATTCCACTCATGTGGGATATGTGGTGAGTGTATCCGGCAGCACAATCAAAGCCATCGAGGGCAACAAGAACGATGCAGTCGGATACAGAAACATCAACGTATCTGACAAGTACATCATCGGATACGGACGTGTGGCAGATTTTGCAGGCGGTACGACGAGCAATCAGATGTCATCAAGCGAAACCACATCGAGCACGAAAGTGGATTCGGCGAAGTCGTTCAATAAATCACTCGCAGGCACATACACGGTCAGCACTAACACAGACCCGTTGACGTTGAGAGCCGGAGCAGGACAGAACAAGACAAAACTTGCATCCATGCCGAAAGGTTCAAAGGTCAAATGTTACGGATATTATACGACCGTGTCCGGAATTAAATGGTTGCTCATTGCCTACAACGGACAGACAGGTTTTGCATCTTCAAAATACTTAAAAAAATAGGAGGAAACTATCATGAGCGAAACAACAATGTACTATCTCGGAACAGGAACAGAGTTCATCAAGGCACAGTGTAAGCCATACAAGACCATCGAGGGAGCACTCAAGGCAGCAGCCAAGGACGAGAGCCTCGTGGTGTGGGATGAAAATGGAAACGTCATCGGGTCATTGACCGATAATGTTCCCGATGGAGCACTCGCAACGAATGCAGACGGCAGCGTCAACTCCTACAATGCAGATGGTCAGCAGGTCGGAGTTGCCACTGCTGCAACCGTGGCAGCAGTCACAGGAAACGAGCCACAGGGCGACACAGAGGGCGAGAATGCCTCACAGGGCACAGATGAACCAACCAACGGAGAAAACGGCGAGAATGAGGCGAATGCACAGCCACAGAGCACCGGAGGAGAGAATATGATGCAGCAGGGTGACGCTGAGACCGTCGAGAACGGCACGGAGAACACTGAGCAGGCAAATACTCAGCCGGATGCAGGAGAGGACGAGAATGGGGCGAATGCACAGCCACAGAGCACCGGAGGAGAAGATGTGCAACAGGGCAATGAACCGGAACGGGTTAAGGAACAGACCGGACGATTCAACATCACGGTTGTGTGTGAGGGCAGTCTCAGACTGAGACGTTCTGCATCGTTCACCATCGACAACGAGTGCGGTCGTGCATCCAAGGGTCAGACCTATATCGGCAAGAGAATATTCATGTGCGACGGTCTGCCGATGGTGGAGACTATCGACGGATTGTTCCTGTCGGCAGCAGCATGTCACGTCAGCATTGAGAAAGTCGGATAATGAAAAAACAGAGGGCAGCAGGTTGATTCCTGTTGCCCTTTTTCTATGCAAAAAAGTTGCTCAATGAGCAAAAAAAAGTGTTGACAAAGTGGCTCAATGAGCATATAATATAATTGTAACAAGGGAATAGCAGGAAAGGAGAAAAGCATGGAGAGCAATCAAATGACAAATAACCAGTTCAGAGGAATAATCAAGATGATAATTGCACTAATTAGGAATGACACTCCGAAAGAGGAGTTGATTGAATACTTATCAGAATTGCTTGAATAAAATAGAATAAAGGGTCACACGAGGGGAGACATCCCGAAACATCCTGCTAGTCTCCCCAAGTGCTATAAACGAATCATAGCAGGAGAAAAAAAGAAAGTCAAGGGAGTGAGAACGAATGACAATAGAAGATGCACGGAAACAGATGAATATGTCAAGGCGTGAGGTCTCTGAATGGTTAGAAATTCCATACCGGACATTGAGCGGATGGGAGAACGGAGAGAGAGCGTGTCCGGCGTATATCGAAAAACTGATTGTTGAGAAGATTCTCAGAGGGCGAGAGGCGGTTTGATGGATACTGCTGACACCAAGAAAGAGGCAGAGACACGAGGATGGGAACTGCAACGTGAAGCTGAGGAGGAGTGAGATGGCATATTTCTATGTATATGATACAAAGATGAAATGTCTCTGCGGTCACGGGAATGAAATTCGATGCAATGCAGAACGCAAGGCACAACGAGCAAATGTCACGGTCTGCGGTGTCGAGGAAACGGAGCGACCAAAAGAGGAAAGGCGATTCGTAGTAGTGGAAAGATAGACCGGAGTTCACGGGTGCAAAAATGAATTGTCAGACAATGACTGTATACTGGTGAGCGACAAAATTTTCGCAGATGCAGCAACCACGCCGTACATTGTGCCATTGCTATGTTAGCTCAGGGTGTATGCTAATCAATTAGCAGATAAGTCCCGATTACA
>ERZ779885.543-NODE-543-length-43034-cov-5.381652_pt1 | contig 43034 bp, 34 predicted proteins | sample MGYA00511554_ERZ779885 | MGnify/ENA primary metagenome ERZ779885 (study PRJEB29588, sample SAMEA2160998) | human gut metagenome | biome: human gut; feature: human-associated habitat; material: faeces | place: Denmark | collected 2008/2010 ... | reverse complement strand
CATATGCTCGTATCCATACCACCGAAATACAGCGTATCGCAGATTATGGGATATCTCAAGGGAAAGAGCAGTTTAATGATCTACGAAAAGTATGCAAATCTCAAGTATAAGTATGGAAACCGGCATTTCTGGTGCCGGGGATATTACGTCAGCACAGTGGGACGAAATAGGCGCGCAATAGAGGAGTATATCAAAAATCAACTTCAGGAAGATTACACAGACGACCAGCTTAGTATCAAGGAGTTCGTAGACCCGTTTACGGGTGAGCCGGTAAGAGGAGGCAAATAAACAAAAGCCCCTTTAGGGGCAGCCCGGGAGAACTGCGCGGTTGGCAGACTTTTCGACGAGCCTATAGGCTCAGCCCGGGTCATGCCCCAAGGGGGCTAGTGCAAACCACCGGCACGGCCAGTGGTTATGATTTCTACGCTGCGGCATTTGCAACTTTTTTTACATTATTTTACGTAGAATTAACATTTGATCATGCATATCGCAACAATTTGCTGTATAATTGAAACTACAAACAGAATGTTTAGGCTTCTTCATGGTGACGAAGCGCCGCGCGGATTTTGGGGCAAAGGTCACAAAATAAACCTGGCTTTTCCTGTAATCTGACATAAATTCCAGAATCAGCCGGAATAATCGGCTGAAAGTATTGATTTTGTGATTTCCATGTGCCATATTATTGGCACGCAGCACCAATTTGGGTGCAAGTTGGGAAAAAGCCCTGTTTCTGACAGGTGGGCGGCAAGCCGATGGAAACGCAGGTGACAAATCAGGAAGATCATATCAATCACTCGCCCGAGCCTTCGATGGACGAAATTCTGGAGTCCGACGACGAGCCGTATACCACGGGTCCTGTGACCATGGTCGGAGATTACGAATATATTGGCGTTCTCGATCTTCCGGCGCTGAACCTGTCGCTGCCGATCATGTCCGACTGGGACTATGAGCGGCTCAAGATGGCGCCCTGCCGCCAGTTCGGCAGCGCCGCGACCGACGATCTGGTCATCGCGGGGCACAACTACATCAACCACTTCGGAAGCCTCGGCATGCTCAAAGCCGGAGACTCCGTCACCTTTACCGGCACAGACGGCGCGGTCAATACTTACGTCGTCTCCGAGACCGCAACCATCAGTCCCACCGAGACCGAAAAGGTCACAGAAAGCGGCTATCCCCTCGTCCTTTACACCTGCACCTACGGCAGACAATCGCGTATCGTGATCTATTGCAGCCGCGCCTGAATCAGTTGAAAACGCTCCGCCATCTCAGATGACGGAGCGTTTTTGCGCGATTTTGAATCAGACAATGCAAGTCCAGTTGAAGGGGTCGGGCTTCGTGCCCCACTGGATGCCGGTCAGCTCGTCGTAGAGCTTCTGGGAAAGCTCGCCGATCTGGTTGTTATTCACGACGTACTTGTCGTCGTTCCAGGCAAGCTCGCCGATGGGGGAGATGACCGCTGCCGTGCCGACGCACCACGCTTCTTCGAGCGTGCCGTTCTTCGCTGCCTCAAACAGCTCGTCGACGCTGAGCAGCCGCTCTTCAACCGGAACGCCCCAGCTCTTGAGAAGCTCGATGCACGATTTGCGCGTCACGCCGCGAAGAATCGAGCCGGTGAGCATCGGCGTGACGACCTTGCCCGCAATTTTGAACATGACGTTCATGCCGCCGCCCTCTTCGACGTACTTGCGCTCGACGCCGTCGAGCCACAGCACCTGCGAGTAGCCCTTTTCGATTGCCTTGTCGCCCGCGCGGTTTGCCGCCGCGTAGTTGCCGCCGCACTTTGCCTCGCCCGTGCCGCCGCGCACCGCGCGAACGTCCTCGGTTTCGACCATGATGGGGACGGGCTTGAGACCGTCGGAGAAGTAGCTGCCGGACGGGGAGAGGATGATGGCAAACGTTGCCTCATGCACGCCGTGCAGCGCCAGGGTCGGGTCGGTGGAGTACAGGAACGGGCGGATGTACAGGGACGTGCCGGGGTCCGACGGGACCCAGCTGGAATCGATCTTGACCAGCTCCTTGATTGCCTGCAAGCCGTCTTCCTCGTCGATGCGCGGAAGACCGAGCCGGTCGCACGAGCGGTTCAGGCGTGCGACGTTCTCCCAGGGTCTGAACAGCTGCACCTCGCCGTCCGGGCGGCGGTATGCCTTGAGCCCTTCAAAGACCTCGGTGCCGTAGTGCAGAACGCTTGCCGCGGGCGAGACGGAAATGGGACCGAAGGGGACGATGCGCGCGTTGTGCCAGCCGTCGCAGTCGGTGTAGTCCATCAGGAACATGTGGTCGGTGAAGACCGTGCCGAAGCCCAGCTTGTCGGACGCAGGAAGCATACCATGGTTCGGATTGGGTGTAACAGTGATTTTCATAATACATAGCCTCCTATGAGAAAATTCCAGATAAAATCAAAGGTCTTTGAGGTGCTCCATGTTTGTGCGGATGCCCTCGCAGCAGGCGTGGAAGCTTGCCTTTTCCTCGTCGGTGAGCGGAAGCTCCACAACCTCCTCGACGCCGTTTGCGCCGATCACGCACGGAACGCCGGCAAAGAGGTCGGACTCTCCATACTCGCCGCAAAGCTCTGCGCTTGCCGGCATGATTGCCTTTTCATCGTGCAGCACGATGTGCGCCATGCGCGCGGCAGTCGTCGCGATGCCGTATTCGGTGCAGAACTTGCCGGAGAACGTGACCCAGCCGCCGCCGATGGACTCTTTTTGCAGCGCAGCGCGGTCGAAGCGGAAGCGCTCGTCTTTTTCTGCCCAGACATCGAGCGGCATGCCGCGGAAGCTGACGCAGGACCAGGGGGCAAACTGCTGGTTGCCGTGTTCGCCGAGCATGTAGCAGGTGATGGACTTGTGGTCCACGCCGGTCTGCCGCGCCAGGGCGCTGAGAAGACGCGAGGTGTCAAGCCCTGTGCCGGTGCCGAAAACTCTGCCTCTCGGAAGCTTGAGCCCGAGCGCCAGCTCGCGCGTGACGATATCGCAGGGGTTCGTGATGTTGATGAGAACGCCGTCAAAGCCGGAATCTTTGATCTTCTGCGCGTAGCCGCGCACGGCGGGGACCGTAAAGTCCATTTCGGTCAGGCGGTCGTGCGTCTCGCGCAGCAGCTCAATTTTGCCGATGCTGTTAACAATGACGGCGCATTCGCCGAGATCCTGATAGCTGCCCGCGCGGACTGTGACGCGGTGCGGAAGATAGGCGACCGCGTCGCGCAGATCCTGCACTTCGCTGGCAAGTTTCTGCGCGTTTCCGTCGACCAGCACCAGCTCGTCTGCAATGCCCTGTACCGCCAAAGAGTAGGCGACGTGCGCGCCGACGTGACCGAGACCGATGACACCGAGAACTTTTTTCTGATTCATAAAAACGCATCCTTTCGTAAACAATTCAAAATTGGAAACCTGGCGCCTACATGCCGAACGTCGGGAACAGCACGCAGGTATAGAGCATGGCAAGTACCATATACATCACCAGAATGACGGCAAATGCCTTGAGCGTCTTTTTCATGACGTTGCTTTCGTTGCCGATCTGGTCGACCGTTGCGCAGGCGGCGACGGTGTTGTTCGGGCAGATCAGATTGCCGAGCGAAGCGCCCGCGTTCTGCCCCGCGAAGATCGTGATGGGGTTCATGGAAAGCGCTTCAGCTGCCTGCAGGTGCATGTCGGCAAACATGATGTTCGAGCCCAGACCGGTACCGGTGATGAATGCGCCGCTCGAACCGATCAGAACTGCCGCTGCCGGATAGAATTTCCCGACAATTGCTGCAATATCGGAGGCAAGCAGGTTCATCATGCCCGTACTGGGAGACTGCATGATGTAGGAAACGACGAGAAGGCTTCCCATCGTGACCAGCACCGGCGCGACATGACCGACCGTACGCCTGCAAACCTCGTGGTAGGTTTTGACGCTGACTCTGAGCGTCGCCGCACCCAGCATGCTGCAGACGAGAATCACGAGGTCGACCCAGAAAATATAGCCGAACGTGCACATGATCGCAAAGCCGTTGGGAACGAGCGCCGGGAAGCCGTAGCGCACTGCCGGCAGCAGGATCAGCATGTAGATGTAGGGAGACATTGCGCGGAACGAGGAATATTTGCGCGCGCGGGCTTCTTCCTTATTGCAGAATTCCTCCGGGGTCTTTATGCCGACGAGCTTCACATACGCAACGGACAGCAGAATCGAAATCAGACCCGTGCCCATCGACGTGACTTCGGCGCCGACAAAATTCGACAGGACAAACATTACAAGACACGTCGAAACGCCTGCGAAGGTCAGATACGGCACGATGCCCTTGAAGCCCTTTTTGCCGTATGCCATCCAGACCATGAGAAACGGAATGACGAGAACGCCGAACATGTGGAATCTTCCGACCATTGCGGAGTTGAGCGCCACGGTCGATACGCCGGCGTCCACCAGTGCCGCGCCGCCGTTGATGGTGGTAAGACCGGCGCCGCCCCAGGAGGCAGGCGTTGCGTCGCCGAGCAGTGCAATGGCAATCGACGTCACCGGGTCAAAGCCGAGGGCAACGAGGAAGGGAGCTGCGATGGCTGCCGGAGCGCCCGCGCCTGCCGCGCCCTCTAAAAAGATCGGGAGCATCATGCCGATGATCACCACCTGCACGCGGCGGTCGACGCTGATTCTCGCAATCGTGGATTTGACGTCTTCGATTGCGCCGGTCTCGCGCAGCAGATTCAGAATCACAAACGCGCCGAAGACCATCAGGACAATCTTGAGACCTTCCTTCAAGCCCTTCCAGACGAGCGAGTCATACGTCGCGACGTTTTCCTTGAACGTTGCGCCGGTGACGTTAAAATACGTAAAGGCGAGAATCAGCGTCCAGACCAGTGCGATCGGGGCAACCTTTTTTGCCGACTGGTGAAACGCCAGAATGCCGACCAGAACGACGACAATCGGGCTGAGTGCCATCACAAAGTTGAAAAATTCCATGGGGTAGTCTCTCTTTCGTTGGGGTTTTTATCAATACCGTCTGATCACGGGCTTGATCTTGAAAGGGTACGAAAAAGAGGCTCCGCCGAAACGTGGCGAAGCCTCTGGGGATGCAGCTTTTTCAGGAGCGGAAAATGCTCATGCAAGACATGCACGCGGTTGGCAGATCGTCAGGTTTCGGGCGGCTTGCGCCGGAAGAAGTCGAATGGAAAGAATGGAAATAAGCGCAAAAATGGACGCCGAAATGGCGTCCAGAATCATCATGATGGCAGTGCTCTCAGAGCAGGCAAAGCGCGCGCAGGAGACCTGTGCGAAACGAGCGGTATGCATCCGGTTCATGGTGCTGCGCATGGTTCGGTCTCCTTTCTGCGGTGTCTTTTCTGAGATGGTGCAAGCTTACCACCGGCGGGCGCATTTTTCAAGAGGAAATTGCGCGCGGGAAAAAACATTGTACCATGCGACAAAATTTTGCGGCGCGCGGGAAAAAAGATTGTGCGATTCACACGCCGCATTTCCTGCATTTTCAGTGAGTTTTCCCGCTTCTTCCACTCTGCATTTGCCTCTTTGGGCAGCGGCGCGCGTTTGTCGCAAAATTGGGCGGTTGCCCGGGCGCTGCCCAGTTAGTAGGCACGAGCGCCGGTTTGTCCATACCAGAGCGCAAGCCGGTCCACTATACTGACCTTACAGACAAAAACCCGGAGTTTTACAAACGAAAGGACGGCTTTTATGACGCTCACCGATAAACTATCCCACGCCGCCGAACGAAAGGCATTTGAGACAATTCTCGACAACCTCATCAAAAAAGGGCAGACGCAGGACGCGGCGCAGGTTGCCACCGACCTTGTGAACATGGTGGAAAAGCTCCACAGCGACGTGTGGAGCGAGAACTCTTTCCAGACGCTTCGCATGATTGCAAACGACCCGGACGGCAAATGGGCGCATTATGCCCAGCGCCTGATTCGCGACAACGACCCGTACATTCTCAAAACGTTCCTGACCAATGCCGTCTATGAAGGCGGCATCCGCGGCTACCATGTGGCGCAGCAGACGGCGGCAAAGTATGATATCAACGTCCCGTGGCTGATTCTGATGGACCCGACCTCCGCGTGCAACATGCACTGCACCGGCTGCTGGGCAGCGGAATATGGGCACAAGCAGAGCCTCACATTCGAAGAAATGGACCGCGTTCTGACCGAGGGCAAAGAGCTCGGCACGCATGCATGCCTGTTTACCGGCGGAGAGCCGCTCATGCGCAAGAAGGATATGATCCGGCTCTGCGAAAAGCACCGCGATATTGCCTTCCACGCCTTTACCAACGGCACGCTGATTGACAGGGACTTCTGTCAGGAGCTGCTGCGGGTCAAAAACTTTATTCCGGCTATTTCCCTGGAAGGCTTCGAGGAGGCAAACGATTCCCGCCGCGGAGAGGGAAGCTATCAGAAAGTCGGGAAAGCCATGGAGCTGCTCCGGGAACACGGGCTCCCCTTCGGCATCTCCACCTGCTACACCAGCCGCAACTGCAGCGATGTAACCAGCGAGGCGTTCTTCGATTTCATGATCGAAAGCGGCGCCCTACGCCGAAGCCTGGAAAACAGCCGCGGATCGGCTGTGGCCCGGTTGTGCGGGCTGCGCCTCGCGCCGCTGCGGAAAATAAACCCGCTCCGGCCTGACGCGCCAACCTGCCCGCGCCGGTAAAAAAGCTGGCATATCACACAAACTTGACACGCAATTTATGCCGATTGTATAATAATTGAATAAGCCGTCCAGGTTTTCCGGACAAAGCAATGATACGGAAGCCAATGGACGAAACGCAGAGCCGCCGGACTTTGGGGCGCAAAAGGAGCGCCCGGCCGCGGTTCTCTGCTGCACAGAGAAGAGGAAGAAACATGAAAAAAATATGGAACTGGTGCAAAAGAACGGCGGCAGGAATGCCCTTTTCAGCCAAATGCTTTCTTCTCCTGTTTCTTGGGGTCCTGATCCCCCTTGCGGCGCAAAGCGCAGTGTTTCGCTGGCAGACAGAGGAAAGCATCAACCGCGAACTGATGGAGAAGCTCAACGAGGAGCTGGAAAGTCAGGCCAACGAACTGACCGCCATGCTGACGGAACTGACGACCGTCGCCAACGAATACCGGCAGAACGACGTCCTGTACCGGTATCTCGATCAGGATTACCAAAAGGATCTCGATGTGATGGTACGGTATCAGGACGAGCTTTACAATCTTTTCACCGGGAATATCCTCTTTCCCAGAGAAATCCGCACCATCCGCGTCTATACGAGCAACGACAGTCTGTTTGATACCGCCTTTGCCCGAACGGAGGCTTCCCTGCACGACGGAACGCTGGGACAATCGCTGCTGTACAACAATCTGCAGCCGATAAAAAATGAAAACGCTATGCAGGTGCAAACGGCGGTCACAGAAGAAAACAGCACGCTCTATTCCGATGACCGCAGGCTCAGCCTGCTTGTGACACTGGATTTTTTCCGCCAGTACGCACAGTATGAAAAGCTGCTGCGGATCGACCTGGACCTGGACTATGTGTCGTCGGTTCTCCGAAAAGGCAGTCTGTTCAGCAACATCTATCTGGCTGATTCCCGGGATTCCGTCATTGCGGCGGCGCGCGGCTCCGGATACGGCCCGTTCCAAACGTTCTCCGCACAGGAACAGGCGGATCTCGGCCTGCAGGTCATGGCAAAAGACCTCGGCGCTTTTCCTCTGACGCTGTACGGCGTATCCGATCCGGAAATTTTTGCTGAACAATTCAATCAGAGCCGGTATCTTTCCGCGGCTATCAGCGCCATTTGCCTCCTGATCTGCTGTCTCTTCATTTTTACACTGACAAGGAGCATCAACAAAAGGCTCGGCTGCCTTGTCCGCCAGGCAGGCGAAATCGCCCGGGGGAATTTTGTTACAACAAAAACCCGGGAGGGAGGCCGGGACGAATTCGATGTGCTGCAGAACAGCATCAATGCCATGAGCGTTCAGCTCCGGCAGCTGATCGAAGACGGTTATCAGGCGGAAATCGCGCGCATCGAGCAGGAAAAAGAGACCAACCGGGCAAAGCTCCTCAGCCTGCAGGCGCAGGTCAACCCGCATTTCATGTTCAACGCGCTGGAAAGCGTGCGCCTGCGCGCACTGGCCAAGGGAGAAAAGGAGACGGCAGGCGTCATCAAGTATATGGCCCGCATGCTCCGCAATCTCATCGAATGGGAGCGCAACATCATCACGCTGCGCGAGGAGCTGCGCTTTCTCGACGAATTCCTCTATATTCAGAACTACCGCTTTGAGGATGAATTTTCCTATGACATCGACGTCAGCGAGGAGGCGTATGACTGCCTTCTGCCGAAAATGATCCTGCAGCCTCTGGTGGAAAACGCCTGCGTGCATGGCGTGGAGGCGGTCTCGGAAAACCGCTGGGTTGGCATCCGGGCCAGGGTAAACGACGGTCTTCTGGAAATCCGCGTGGAGGATAACGGCGGCGGCATGACGCCCGAAAAGCTGCAGGAGCTGCAGTCCATGCTCCGGGGCGACGCAAAGGCGGGACGCAGCGTCGGCGTCTGGAATGTTTACAGAAGGCTCGCGCTGTATTACGGAGACAATTTTCAATTTGATATTGAGAGCACCCCGGGACAAGGCACCACATGCATCGTCAGCCTCCCGGTGAACAAGGAGGAGGTTCTTCCATGTATTCCGTCATGATCGTAGACGACGAGAAGGCCATCCGCACCAATCTGCCGCACGCGATGGACTTCCGCAAATACGGTTTTCAGGTGTCCGCCGTGGCCAAAAACGGAAAGGACGCGCTCGAGCAGCTGGAAAAAACGCCGGCCGATCTCATTTTTCTCGACGTCTGTATGCCGATTCTCGACGGTATCGGCATGCTCCGTGAACTCGCCGGCTGGGAAGAAAACTCGCGTCCCTTTGTCGTCATACTGTCGGGATACAGCGATTTTGAATATGCCCGCGCGGCAATCAACTACGGCGTGAAAGGGTATCTGCTCAAACCCGTCGACGAGGATGAGGCTGAACAGCTCTTGGCAAAGATGAAAGAAGAGCTCGACGTCCGGACGCAGCGCCGCGCAAAAGCCGGCATCGGCGAGCGCGTCAGTCTCCTGCGGGAGCTTCATCACAGCGGCGACGGCAGCCGGGAAGGCTTCTGCGACGACGTCGTCGTACACCTTATGGCCCTTTCGCACGATCCTGAGGGCGGCCTCGCCGCCCTGCGCCGAACCATGGAGGAGCTGATTCCCGGCGGCGCGGAGGCCTTTCTTCACAGCCGCGGCAGCGTCGCCACTTATCTGCTCTCCGTCCCGGCTCTGGAGGAAGCGCAGCACAGCGTCACGCTGTTCGGACGGCATGCCGTCCATCTGGCCGGGCAGCAGGGAGGCGAGTGCGCCCTGCTCATAGACGACGAAATCTTCAGCAAGCCGGAAGGCGCCTTCCGCAGGGATTTTGAAGATCACTTTTATCGCATGGCGTCCGAAATTTTCTGGGGCGCAGAAGGGCTTCTTCTGGCCAGCTCTGCGCCGCGGTATCTCACAGAGCGTTCCGAGCGCCGGATCGAGGAGGAGGACGCCCTGCTGCGGAAAATCCAGAACGCCATACGGGAGGCAGACGGCGAGGAACTGCGCGCCGCTTTCGAGGAGCTGACCCTGTCCGTGGAGGAACGGCGGCTGCACTTGGTCCTTCTGCAGGAGGTCTGCTATCGGATCTACTACGCCCTTGCGGTGGTATTTTCCGAGGAAGGCCTCGACGGAGCGCAGCTGCAGCCGCTCGACCTGCGCAGCGCGCCGGCTTTTCCCCGATATGCCAAATGGAAAGAACTTCTCTGGAACCAGCTTTCCGGCGCTCTCGATCTGGTGACGGAGGAAAGAAAGCGGCAGAAACCCGGCCTTGCGGATCAGGCGGCCGCCTATGTCCGGGCTCATTTCCGCGAGCCGATTACACTCAAGAGCGCGGCAGACGCCTGCTTCGTCAGCCCAGCCTATCTGGGCCGCTGCTTCCAGAAATCAATGGGCGTAAGCCTGAAGCAATATCTGAACGATCTGCGTCTGGAGGAAGCCAAACGCCTTCTCGTACAGACCGATCTGCGGATCTATGAAATTGCCGAGGCGGCCGGTTTCGGAGAAAGCAAGCACTTCGTATCGAAGTTTACAGCGGCCAACGGCTGTACGCCGGCCGAATTCCGTCGGGTGGAAACGGGACACGAGGAAAAGGGATCCTGAGAGCAACATTTGCACACTCCGCAATTTTTGCGTAATAATAGCGCAAAAAACCGGAAGATTTGATTCTTTTTTAGGAATGATTCACAGGAGCCGAAACGCTATAATAAAGCCAATGAAGCAATTCACGGAGGATGCCGGATTGGGAAGGCTTCTCAATCCGCAGAATTCAAGAGAGGAGTATGAATATGAAGATCAAAAAGCTTTCGGCGACCCTGGTTGCGATTGCCATGCTGGCCTCCCTTGCCTCGTGCAGCGGCGGAGACACCAGCTCTGCCGGCGGGGATACCGCTTCCGGCACGGACACGTCTTCTCAGGCCGGAGGAGCCGATGCGGTCACGGACGGGAATTACGGCGGGCTTGTGGCCCTTCCCGACGCGGACGATCCCATCACCTATTCGATCTTTGTGCGCGACCCCGGCACCACCGCTTCGGACGACAACCCCGTCATCCAGAAGATCGAGGAGCTCACCGGCGTCAGCTTCGAGTATGAGTACCTCGTCGGCGACCTCGACACGAAGCTCGGCACGATGGTGGCCGGCGGCGATTACCCGGACGTCGTGTTCTCGCCCGAGGGCGTTCCGCAGTTCATCGAGTCCGGCGCGGCCATCGCCCTTGAGGACAAAATCCCGCAGTACGGCAACCTCAACGCGATGTACAACCAGGTCATGACGTACCTCACGAAGGAAGACGGCCACGTCTACACCATGCCGATCTACGGCTACTACTTCAACGACGTGACGGATGAGGCTCCCACCTTTGAGTGCGGCTACGGCTTCTACATCCAGAAGGCCGTTCTCGAGGAGGCCGGCTATCCCGAGATCAACACGGTCGACGAGTACTTCGACCTCATCGAGGACTACATGGAGAAGCACCCCGACATCGACGGCGTGAAGACCTCCGGCTTTGAGGTTCTGGTGGACGGCTGGCGCAACTGGGCGCTGCTCAACCCGCCGCAGGCGCTGATGGGCGTGGGCAACGAGGGCAACATCACCGTCGATCAGGAGACGCTTGAGACTTCCTTCCATCAGATCAGCGACACGGCGCACGACTATTACCTCAAGCTGAATGAGGAGTACCGCAAGGGCGTCATCACCCCCGAGACGCTGACGCAGACGTACGACCAGTACATTGCGAAGATCACCTCCGGCGCGGTGCTCGGTTTCTTCGACCAGAACTGGAACTTCTCCAACGGCGAGAACGTGCTCAAGACCGACGGCAAGTACGAGCGCACCTATGTCAGCGTTCCGCTTCTCGCGGAGGGCTTTGAGGGCGGCTACATCGACAAGGCAACCGGTCTGCCGACGGCCGACAACGGCGTCATGATTACCACGAACTGCAAGGACGTCGACCGTCTGCTGACCTATTATGACTGGCTCCTGCAGAGAGAGGTTCAGGATTACCTCAACTGGGGCGAGGAGGGCGTTGACTGGAACTACAGCGAGGACGGCACCGACAAGGTCCTGACCGCGGAGCGCCGCGCCATCAACCTCGATACCGCCCGTCTGCGCGACGAGACCGGCTATCAGCTGTTCAACTACGCGCCCCGCTGGGTCGGCATCTACAAGGATGACGGGATGCCCGTCGAGCCCGGCGCCTCCGCCGCGGAATACCTCGCGAAGCAGAGCGAGTACGATCAGTCGTTCCTCGCCGGCTATGATGTGGAATATCCTGCAGAGCTGCACGGCGGAGCGATTGAACGCCTCGATTACTATCCTGTCTGGGCTCTGACGATTGAGGACGGCAGCCCCGCCGCCGTCAGCCAGCAGAAGATGCTCGACATTGAGACGAGATACTATCCGAGACTGATCCTCGCTGCCGACGAGGCTGAATTTGAATCGATCTGGACGGAGTTCGTCAACGAGTTCAACGCTGTGGATCTCGCGTCCTATCAGGAAGAAATCGACCGCCAGATCGCGGCGAAAATGGGAAGCTGATAAAAGCTGACCCCATGGCAGCAGGAGGGCGCAACACCCTCCTGTTGTTCTATTCGCAAGGAGAGAGGTGCAGAAAATGAAAGATAAGCTGAAGCGGTTGGCAGGGCAGAAGGTTCTGTACTTCATGATCGTCCCCTGCATGATCTACACGTTTATATTCAGCTACTATCCGCTGAGCGGCTGGATCATGGCGTTCCAGAAATACAAGCCCGCGAAGGGCTACGCCGGCTCGGAATTTGTCGGCTTTGATCAGTTTACTTTTCTTTTTACGGACAGCGAGTTCTGGAAGGCGATGCGCAACACGCTGGCCATGTCGCTGATGAACCTGTTCTTCGGCACGGTGCTCGCCATCATCTTCGCCCTGCTGCTCAACGAGCTGCGGATGCAGGGCTTTAAGAAGTTCACCCAGACGGCGTCGTATCTGCCGCACTTCCTCAGCTGGATCATCGTGACCTCCCTCGTGGCCGATATGCTCGCGAGCGACGGCATGGTCAACCAGCTGCTCATGGGCATCGGCCTGACGAAGAGCCCGATTCTCTTCCTCGGCGACGAGAAATACTTCTGGTGGGTGGCGACCTTCGCCAACGTCTGGAAGGAGACGGGCTGGAACTCCATCATCTACATCGCCGCCATCACGGGCATCGACCCGACGATGTACGAGGCGGCGGAGCTCGACGGCGCGGGCCGCTTCAAGAAGATGTGGCACGTCACGATTCCGGGCATCAAATCGACGATCGTCGTCCTGCTCATCATGAATCTCGGCTGGGTGCTCAACACAAGCTTCGAGGTTCCGTACCTGCTCGGCACCGGTATGCTGCAGGACGTCTCGCAGACGATCGACATCTTCGTTCTCAAATACGGCATGAGCATCGGCAACTATTCGCTCGCGACGGCTGCCGGTATCTTCAAATCCGTGATTTCGCTGATTCTGGTCTTCGGCACGAACGCGTTCGCCAACCGGCTCGGCGAGAGCAGTCTGATGTGAGGAGGGGAAAAGGATGGCTGCAGCAGTAAAACGGCACAGAAAGCTGAAGCCCGGCGACGTGATCTTCCGTCTTGTCAACGGGCTGATCATGCTCACGACGATCGTGGTCATGATTTACCCCTTCTGGAACACGATCGCCATTTCCTTCAACGACGCGCAGGACACGCTGCGCGGCGGCATCACCCTCTTCCCGCGCGTCTTCTCGACGTACAGCTATGAGACGGTCTTCAAGAACGATCTGATGCTCACCGCTGCCATCAACTCCGTGGTGCGCACGCTCCTTTCCACGGTGCTCGGCGTCGCCGTCAGCGCGCTGATCGCGTACGTCCTCTCGCGCCGCGAGCTCATCGGGCGCAGATTCATCACGGCGTATTTCCTTGTGACGATGTACATCTCCGCCGGCCTGATTCCGACGTACTTCCTCATCAAGGATCTGCACCTGCTCAACAACTTCCTCGTGTACGTCATCCCCGGCCTTGTGAGCGTCTTCAACGTCATCGTCGTGAAGTCCTTCATGCAGGAGCTGCCGGACAGCCTCACCGAGGCGGCGATGGTCGACGGCGCGGGCTACTTCCGCTGCTTCTGGCAGATTGTCCTGCCGTGCTGCAAGCCCGTCCTCGCGACGGTCGCGCTCTGGTGCGCCGTCGGCGCGTGGAACCAGTGGTTCGACACCTTCCTCTACGCGTCGAGCAAGGAGAACCTGACGACGCTGCAGTATGAGATGATGAAGCTGCTCTCGTCCTCGATGCAGACGGGGCGCGACGAGTCGAGCATCTTCGGCAGCGATCAGGTGACGAACACCGTCACCCCCGCGTCCATCCGCGCGGCCGTCACGATTGTGGCGTCCGTGCCGATCCTCGTCGTCTATCCCTTCCTGCAGAAATACTTTGTCAAGGGCGTGACGCTGGGAGCCGTCAAGGGCTGAGAAAAGCTCTCGGCCAAACATCATCGCCCGCAGCTTTGGCTGCGGGCGATGATGCCGTGACCGGAGCTTGTTTCAAAATCATAAACATCGTCTTTTTCTCTGTTTTCAAACAAGTCCTAGCGTCTTTGATAAAACTGCCGGAATTCGGTGGGACTGCACCCTTTGAGCCGGCGGAAGTTTCGGTTGAAGGAGGACATGCTCGTATAACCGCAGCGGGCGCAAATTTCCGAAACGGAAACCCCGCCGTTTTTCAGCAAATCCTCCGCTGCGCGGACCCGCAGGGATGTAAGATAATCGTTGAAGGTCTGCCCGGTATGACGCCGGAAAATGCGTGTAAAGTAATACTTGGACACACCGATCCTCTCGGCGGCCTCCTCAAGAGGCAGTTCCTCCGCATAGTGAACCTGCAGATACTCGAGAAAATGATTCAGCTTTTTGGAGAGACTGTCCGCGGACCGGAAAACCCCCGGCGATGCAGTCGGACCACCGGAAATGTGAAAATCGGTAAAACAGGCGAAAAAGTCAAGCATCCTGGCATAGATGGAAAGCTGGCGCGAAGGGCTGTCCCCCCAGTACAGGGAGGCAATCTCCATGAAAAGCGTGATGACCCGCTCGTAGATTTCCGGAAAGGTCCCGGCAGAGAGAAGGACGGGCTTTGTCAGAAGAGAGCGCGTCTGCAGAAAACTTTTCATCTGACAGAACAGATCGAGATCCAGCAGAAAGATAAAGCGCGATCCGGGCGGAGGCGGCTGCAGAGTGTGCAGCTCTCCCGGCGGAATCAGAAGAATGTCTCCCGGCTCCAGCCGGTATTCCTCTTCCTGCAGGGATACGACGTATTCGTTTTCCAGCGGAATCACGATTTCCAGCGCGTCGTGCCAATGCTTGGCATAGCCGTCCATCTGCGTGTTGTACCAAAGCCGCAGGCATGTTTTGTCCACAAAGGACGGAAGCTCAAATTCCTCCGTCACCATCTGCCGCATCCCGGGTTCATACCGATCCGGCTGAATACGGAACAGCTCTTTCTGCGCCGGCGTAAGCGTGAACAAACGGCTGGGATTCATGAAACCTTCCTCCTTCCAGTAATCGGTTTCCGGGGAATCACGCCATGCACGGCGGACCGCACCGGAAACGCTCCTCTCCCGACACGTAAAACGACTTGGTTTGTCAAAGCGATCGGCTGCCGAAGCGTGTGCTGGCTTATCTATCAGTAAGTATATCATAATTTACAGAATGGAAAAAGAAGGATTTCTTTCAAAAGGAGGCCATTGCCATGCAGGAATTCTCCACCAAAACATATCGCAATGTATTCCGTGAAATCGGAAAAAGCGAGGCGGAGATTGAAGAACGGCTCCGGCAGATCGTCCATACCTTCTTTTACGAGGACGGCGAGAAGGTCTACTTCCCCGTCGGACAGGATATGGCCTATATCGAAGACACCGGAAACATCGACGCACGCACAGAGGGCATGTCCTACGGCATGATGATCTGCGTCCAGCTCGGCATGAAGGAGGAGTTTGACCGCATTTGGAAATGGGCGAAAACGTACATGTATATGGAGGACGGCGAGAACGAGGGATACTTCGCCTGGTCGTGCAAGCCGGACGGAACCAAAAACGCCTACGGTCCCGCTCCCGACGGCGAGGAGTATTTCGCGATGGCGCTGTTCTTCGCCTCCCACCGCTGGGGGGACGGAGAGGGCATTTTCAACTATGCCGCGGAAGCAAAAAAGCTGCTCATTGCCTGCCTGCACAAAGGGGAAAACGGACGTCCCGGCCAGCCGATGTGGAACCGCGAAAACCATCAGATTCTCTTTATCCCCGGCTCTCCCTTCACCGACCCGTCCTATCATCTGCCGCACTATTACGAGCTTTTCGCCCGCTGGGCCGCGGAGGAGGACAGACCCTTCTGGCAGGAAGCCGCCCGCGCGAGCCGCGCGTTCCTGGTGACGGCCTGCCATCCCGAAACCGGCATGAGCCCCGAGTACTCCCACTTTGACGGCACGCCGTACCGTCCCGTGCGCTTCGGCCGTCACGACTGGTTTTACAGCGATGCATACCGCACCATTGCCAACATCGGCCTGGACTACGAATGGTTCCGCACCGATGTGGGCCAGACGGCGGCAGCTCCCAGACTGCAGCGCTGTCTCGGCGTCGACAACCGGGAGAACCCGTTTGTGACGTATGAGATTGACGGCACGCGGCTCGATCAGCCCGCCCTGCATCCTGTCGCCATTCTGGCAACCACAGCGCAGGCCTCCCTTGCGATCCCCGAAAGTCTGGAAGACCCGCAGACGCCCGCCGGAAAACTGGCGCGCGAATGGGTCGAGCGCTTCTGGAAGGAGCCTCTGCGCCGCGGAAACCGGCGTTACTATGACAACTGTCTGTATTTCTTCGCCTTTTTGTCACTGAGCGGCCGTTACCGCATCTGGTAAAGCAATTCAAAAAAGGAGGCTGGGACGGTTTTTCCAATCGTCCCGGCCTCCCTTTGTCTTGCTTTCAGGATTCCGCCTCCGCCGTCTCCCCGGCGTTCAGACTGTTCCATATTCCCACGAGATCCGAGCTGCAGGAATAGCAGAAGCCGCCGTCCTCTGAACAGAGAATTCCTGTTTTGACCGCTATGCCGGCATACAGAAGCTCATACTCCGTCCCGTCGGACAGCTCAAAGGAAAATGAAGCGACCGGCGCATCGTCCGGCTGCTCCGTCTCGCTGCTCCGCAAAGGAATCGTGGTAAAGCATTCATACAGCTCCTCGACGGCGCTGCGCTCCGTCACAATCTTTTCCTGCCCGGCGTCGGAAGGATTCTCCCGATACACTGCCGTGACGCTCTCCACATCATCAGCTGCAAACGGCAGTTCCAGATAAACGACGCTCTCCTTTTGACAGCCGGTGAACAGAACGAGAACAAGCGCCAGCAAAAAAGCCGGCAGATTCCGTTTCCTTGTCATATGGCATCTCCTTTCCGCTTACAGCCTGCTTTCCGGTTTTCGGAGCCCCGCGCTCCTTTTCTCTACGACTTTATTATACTGGAAGCATCCTGAAAAAACAACGTATTGTCAAAAACCGCTTTCCTGTCTCCGCTTGTCTTTCCTGCATTCCAACCTTGTTCCATTTCCTTTTTCCAAAAAATTTGATGAATCAATCTTGAAAATGCGCTATAGTAAGGAAAGAAAGCAGCGGCAATAAAACCGATGCTGCTTTCAGCGCGAGCCGCGAGCCAAAAGGCAAAGGCTGGACACAGGACGCAAAGCGCGGAACACCCCTAAAAGGATCAGCTTCGCACCGGTCCCCCTCGCTGCTTCGGCCGGCGCTTTATGGTACACCGCCGCATACGGCACTTAAAACGGCAGCGAATGCCTCGGCTCAGCCTGGGGAAAGAGGAAAGGAAAGGGATCTTCTGTGAAATTTCAGCCGGATTACCATTACCTCGAGGATGCGGCGCGCAACCGCACGCCGAAACGTCTTCCCCTGTACGAGCACATTGTCGACAGCTCCGTGATGGAAGCGGCGCTCGGCGTACGCTTTTCTTCATTGGAGATGTGATCGAAAAGTGTCAGGGCCACGGAGGCTTTGCCTTCGGATGCACCAATTCGATCGCACCGTACGTTCCGCCGGAGCAGTACCTGATGATGCTGCGCTGTGTGCGGCGGCTCCGCGGCGAGGAGATTTGACAAACACGGCAAACAGGAAAAAGCGTCCCGTCTACCTCAGGCGGGACGCTGACAGGGGCTGCTGCAAGGTAGCCGAACCCTCAAAAGGAATACACAAAAACGAACCTCAAGAGGAGGCGGAAGCACTCCTTTTGAGGTCCGTTTTTATTTTTGCATTCTATTTTTTGCAGGCTGCAATTCCGTTTTTATTCTGCACCGGACCTCTGTTGACATACTCTGCGGCCGTTCAGTTCAGAATCCCGCGCACGCCTTCGTCGGACATCGGCTCGCCGCGCGTATACTTCGACTCGATGGCGACCGCCGCTCCGGAGCGGCTGCTCTTTTCAAAGCTCTGCATGATCTCGAGAACGTGAAGCGTCTGCTTCCAGCTTTCCCGCGGATCGCGGCCCGTACGCAGAGCCTTGGCCATGTCGGCAAGGCCGAGAGCGCGGGAATTCTCCGCATAGTCAAAGCAGAGCGGAATTTCCCGGACTTCGCCGCCCTCCTGGCGCAGAAGCCGGACAGGGCCGCCGAAGGTATTCGGATCGGGCGCAAACAGCGTGCCCTTCGTGCCGTAAATTTCAAGCCGCGCCTGACCGGGATAGCAGACGTCAAACGTCGTAAAGATTGTACCGGTCGCGCCGTTCTCAAAATTCAGAATTCCCGTAACATACGTCGGCACTTCCACCTTTACCACCTCGCCGCACTTGGGCTGGCTCGTGATGGTACGCGTCGGGAAGGACGCCTTCGTCACACCCATGACGGAGGAAACTCCGCCCAGCAGGTTGATCATCGCCGTGAGATAATACGGTCCCATGTCCATCATCGGACCGCCGCCGTGCTGGTAATAAAACGCCGGATCGGGATGCCAGCTCTCGTGGCCGCGGCAAATCATGAAAGCCGCCGCGCCGATCGGCTCGCCGAGCGTTTTCTCCTCCAGAAGCCGGCGCACCATGCGGTAATCCCTGTCCCACCGGCGGTTCTGGTGAACGGAAAACACGCGCCCCGCTTTCTTCGCCGCGGTGATCATCTCCTCAAGCTCCGCCGCGTTCATGGCGACAGGCTTTTCGCACACCACGTTTTTTCCGGCACGCAGGCAGGCAATCACGAGCTCCTTATGAAAATTGTTGGGCGTGGCGACCGTGACAAGGTCGACCTCTCCGTCCGCAAGAAGCTCCTCCAGGGAGGCGTAGGCGATAAGGCCGTTCTCCTTCGCCTTTTTCCTTCGGAATTTGGTTGTATTATACTGCCTTTTGTGATAAAATGCGTGTCAGAAGAGATCTACTTTTGGCCAAATATTGCGCTGTCAAACAATTTTCCCCGGAGCTTCGGACAGTGCTCAAACGAGACCGGGAAACCGGCGGAAAAAAGGGAGGCAGACGGTATGCCGGGAGCAGGAAGCAGGGCCTTTTACGAAAGCCGGCGGCAAAGACGGGAGGAGCTGTCCGTGATGTGCGGCGAAGGAATGCGTTTTCCGCCGCACCTGCACCCGGAGTTGGAGCTGTTCTGGCTGCAGAGCGGATCGCTGTACATCGACGGAAGAGAGGACAGCGTCATACTGGAAGCGGGGGACTTCGCCTTTTTCTTCCCGAACGACGTACACGGCTACCGCAGCGCCGGGGACAATGACCGCTACAGGATGGCGATCTGCTCCTACCCGCTTCTCGGCGATCTCCTTCCCACGCTCACGAAGCACCGGCCCGCGCAGCCCTTCCTGCGCGCTTCCCGGCTTCATCCGGACATTTCCTACGCCATGCGCCGGCTGTGCCTGGACACGCCGGACGGCAGAGAAGTGCGCCGCGCTCTGCTGCACCTGATTCTCGCGCGGATTCTGGAGGCCGTGGAGCTTGTTCCCATCGGAGAACCGAAAGCGATGGACCTCACGACACGCCTGATCGAATACCTCTCACTGCATTTCCGTCAGCCCCTCACCCTGGACGATGTCGCGCACGATCTCGGCGTCAGCCGGTATCACCTCTCCCGCGTCTTCTCGCAGAGGCTCGGGAGCAGCTTTCCCGATTACCTCAGCTTTCTCCGGCTCAACGAAGCACAGGAGCTTCTCTCCGGCACGGACCGCAGCGTATCGGATATCTGCCTCGACTGCGGCTTCACAAGCCAGCGTTCGTTCAACCGCGCCTTTCAAAAGCTCTTTCTCACCACTCCCCGGCAGTTCCGCGCCACGCGCCAGAAACAGCCGAATGAACCGGACCCGGCCGCAAAATCCGGCTGACCGTCTGCCTCCCGCGCAAACCTTCGCCTGCCATCACCCCAAAACTGCCGCCTGCCTTCATTCCGAAGCCGCCGCTTTCTGCACAGGCGGCCCGGAGCGCGGAAAACGGGCCGGTTTGGCAGGGGCGGGGAGCATAGCACGCAAAAAAACCGGCGTCTCTTCTCCGGATCGGAGGATCCGAAAGAGACGCCGGTTTTGTTGTTTTCTTTATGGTGTCTTACAGAAAACCGGATGAACCGCAGCTATGGAACCACAGGGGAAAGCACAGCGTTCTCCCCCTCGCAGCGGCTGCCGGTTTTCTCTTGCGGCCGCCGGAACTCTCTCCGGCCGCACGCCGCGGAAAACGGCTTACCAGAGAGCTTTTTTCGCGCCCTGAGCGCTGGCGAACGGGCCGGGAATGACCTTCACGCCGCGGTGGTCATCAAAGTAGTCGCGGTCGAAGACGATGGCCGTTCCGTCCGGGTTCTCAAAGCGCTCCTCCGGCTCAAAGGCGCAGCCGAGGATATCGCTGTCCACCATCGCGGTGGCATAGTCGCCGAGGAAATCGTACACGTTCGTCTCGAGAACAGGCTTGCCGTCCTTCATCACAACGTCGACTTTGATCTCGTGCTCGTTGTCCACCAGATGGTCCGTCTCCTTGTGATACGCCTTTGCGCCCGCGAAATAGGCGTTGCCTCTGACCCACACGGGCAGGGTGTGGTCATGGGCGGGAGCAAGCTTCATCATGTCGGGCGTCTCGGAATCCATGTCGAACATCGCGATCCACTCGTCATACGTGATATAGTCGTCGAACACGTGCGTACCGACCTCGCGGTTCTCCTCGTCGGAGCCCTCGGTGCTGTCGCGCAGAGCGACAAAAGGCTCGGACGGCCACTTCTGCACAAAGATGTTGTTATAGAAGCGATCGTCGCCGTGCAGGATCGTCATGAAGCCCATGACCTCCGTGCGGTGCGGCATATGGTACGGCGTATAGCGCGGGGCGGTGCCGCCGCCGACGCAGGTGAACGCGCCGCAGATCAGGTTGTGCACCAGCGCGACGCCCTCGGTCGCAAAGCGCAGCGTCACGTCGGAAAGCAGGACGTTGTTGTCAATGAGCGTCGGGCCATGGCCCACCTCGACAAAGATATCCTGGCTCATCATGCCGCCCTTGAGCTGACGGGCGAAGTCCGGACGCTGGTTGTCATGCAGCAGGTTCTGCGTGATGCGCGTGCCCTGCGCCTCCCAGTCGCACCAGATACCCATGGTGCAGTGGTGGATGTGGTTGCGGCGGAAAATCACGTCGATCGCGGCGTGCAGCTTGATGCCCGCGATCTCTGCGCCGCCGAGTTCCATCATATTGTTGATATGGTGAATGTGGTTGTCCTCAATCACGGAGAACACCGCGCCCATACGGCCGATGATACCGCCCTGCTCGCAGTTGTGGATGTTGCAGCGGCGCACGATGTGACTGCCGACCTTCTCCTTGAGCCAGCCGTGGTACTGGCCGCGGCAGACAGCGTCGCGCTCCATCTGCGTGGGGCTCTTGACGTGCTTGTACGTGAAATAATGGTCGTTGTCCGGATCAAGGTACTTGCCGAGCGAAATGCCGGCGCATTTGCTGTTGCTGATTTCGCAGTCCTCGATAATCCAGCCCTTCGACCAGTGCGGGCCAATCATGCCGTCTTGATATGCGGCGGGCGGCGCCCACGTCGTAGCGGCCTTCTCAATCGCGAAGCCGCTGACGGTGATGTAACCGACGCCGGTCTTCGAGGGCATGAAGCACTCGCGGCGGACGTTGATCTCGACGTTCTCCTCGTTCGGGTTCTTTCCCTGGAAGTTCGCATAGATGACGGTTTCCTCGCCGTCCTGTTCGGCATACCACTGGTAAACGGAGGCCTCCGGCTCCCACGAATACGGGGACGGAGCCGCCTCGATGCACGCCTCCACGGAAGCCGCCTCATACAGCATCTTGCTGTTGAGGTAAACCGCGCCCGTGTGCTTGTTGCGGCCCGCAAAGTACCAATCGCCGTAAACATACGTCGTATAGGGGTTATAGCCGCCGAAAATCGTATTGTTCACGCGGCAGACCCAAACATTCCCCTGGTAGGGCTTCCAGTCCTTGATCTCCTCCGCGCCGGTGATAACCGCGCCGAGCGGAACCTCACTGCGGTAAGTAATACGGGCGTCCTCTGTACCCGCATTCTGCGGATCGACATATTCACGGTAAACGCCGGGGGCCACGATGACCTCGTCGCCGGGCATGGCGATTTTTGCAGCGTCGCCGATGCGTTTGAAAGGCGTCTCCTTCGAGCCGTTTCCGCCCCGGCCGACCTGTGCGTTGACATAATAAATCATGCTGCTTCTCCTTCCCAATTCTTTTACGGGGAGACAGTGTCTCCCGTTTCCGCGCGAAACGATTCGCGACAGGATTTGCCCTCATCATACGCCAGATCGCAAAGCCCGTCAAGAGGGTACGGGAAGGATTTTCGTTTCCTCATCCCCGCGGAAGCGAAAGCACCTCGAGCAGCTCCCGCGCACCCGGAATCAACTGCGCCCGCAGCACAACGCCGCGCTCGTCAAACACCTGCGTCGTCTCGTCAACAAGCGTGTCGCCGCTGTCGAGAAACACAATCCACTCTTTCATCCGTTTTTCCTCCCTTTTGCGGCGCTCAGCCGTTCGCCGCTTCTTCGTATTTCCGCGCAAAAAACGCACAGTCCTGCGCATAGCGCGCGGGCGAGGATTCCTCGAGCAGGCCGGTGAGTTCCGGCTTCTCCCGCGCGATCAGCCGCATGGGTTCCTCCCAGCGGACGACACCCGTGCCCGGGCGCACGCAGCGCTGCACGCCGTTCTCAAACACGCAGTCCTTCAGGTGCAGCACGGCGATCCGCTCGCCATAGAGTGAAAACGCGCGCTCCGCGAGGCTTCTCTGCGCCTCGGCGGACAGCGCGTCCGGCGGGACAAGGTTCGCGAAGTCCAGAATCACGCGCACCGCCGGGGAAGCAAGGTCCCGCAGGAACCGCGCCATGCGCTCCGGTGTGGAGAGCGTGTGATCGAAAACGCCCTCCACGCCGACCGTCACCCCGAGCGTCTCCGCCTCCCGCACGATCCGCGAAAAGCTCCCGAGCAGGACGCGCCAGCACTCCTTCGACTGTGTAAGCGCCGTCACAGCCATGTCGGGGCTGAAGCGGCCCGTCTCGGTACCGACCATGTCCGCGCCAATATCCTTCGCATACCGCAGCCGCTCGATGAAGCGATCGACCTCACGGCGGCGCGCGGCCTCATCCGGGTGGACGGGATTGATGTAGCAGCCGAGCACGGAAACATGCAGGCCGCGCTTTCCAAGCTCCTCCCCGATTTTCCCCGCGAACGCGGGAGAGTAATGGCCGGTGGAGAAATCGCAGTCCGAGATGGACTTCTCGAACGCGAGCTGGACGCGGCGCAGACCGTTTGCCGCCAACGTATCGAAGCACTCTGTCATGGGCAGGGGCGGGCAGCAGTCGTGCGCCCGCATTCCGAATTGCAGCATGAGAACCTCCCTCCCCGCTCTCAGTCCGCACGCAGATACAGCGTGCGCTCTACAGGCGTATATGCGTTGCAGCAGACGGTGAATCCCGCCGTGTTCTTCTCCTCGCCGGAGTAATGGCCGCGGAACTCGTGCTCCCCGAAGCCGGGACCGAAGGAGAGCGCGTCCGCGCCGCTGCGCAGTCTGAGCCAGCCGCCGCGCAGGATGCCGTAGCCGAAGCCGCACGTCGCGCTCGCCTCAAGGTAGGAATCCGGGTCGTCGAGAAGGGTATGCCACATGCCGTTCTCCGCCTGCAGGCACAGCAGAGACTCCACCTGCCGCCTCCACGCGGAGACAAGGAAATCGCGCACACTCGGCGTGCAGTCCGCCATGGAGAGAAATTCGGGGATCGCCGCCGTTACCCAGCAGTTGCCGCGGCCCCAGAACGCGCCCGCGAAGTGATCGCCGCGGGGAAAGCTCCAGCCGTGGTACCAAAGCCCCGTTTTTCGGTCCGCGAGGTACTTCGTGTGCAGGAGGAACTGATATTCCGCCTCCCGCTGGTACGCCGGGTTCCGGTCGATCCGCCCCATGGCCGTGAGGAAGAGCACCGTCATGAAAAGGGTATCGTCCCACAGTTCCCCCTCGTTCACGGAATCGGAGGTGATGTGCTGCAGACCGCCCTCCGCCGTGCGCGGGAAGCCGCGGAGAATCCACTCAGCCCATTCGCGGCAGACAGACAGATAGCGCTCCTCGCCCAGATACTCTCCCACGTACGCCATCGGCAGGAGCGGGGCGACGGTGTTGACGTTCTTCCCCGGCAGGCCGATCTTGAGCTGGCGCTCGTAGTAGGCCGTGAGAATATCGAGGTAGCGCCGGTCTTCCGTCTCGCGGAAGAGCTTCCACACACCGAAGAGACCGACGCCCTGCGTCCACTCCCAGTAGCGGTATTTCTCGATCTCCTCCTCCGGAATGTTCTTTTTCCGCATGTTGACGAGGAAGGCCTTGTCATCCTCGTAGAGCACCTTCTCAAAGCACGCGAGATACTTTTCAATGGCCGCGTTCACGGCCGCTTTTTTCTCCTACATTCTGCCTTCTCCCTTTCGTTTCGGCCGCCTGGGGCCTCGATCCGCGCCCGGCACGGCCCATTTTCCCCGCCCTTTTCCGGCACTTTTCAGGGAATCCGGGCCGCCCGCCGCCTTGTTTCGGATATCCCCATTGTAGCAGGGCAAAAAGGGAAAAATCTACGCTCTTTTTGCGTGATTTTGAAGAATATATTGCATTTTTTGCGCTGCTGTGCTTTACTGAAACAAAAGGAGGGATATCCGATGGCCTACCGGCCCGATCCGCCCCTCCTCTACGAGCGGGGACGCTGCATCACGGCGCGCGATCCGTCCGGCGAGGGAGGAGCCTTCTATTCCCTGGACTACGACAGCCGCAGTCCCTCGGCCAACATGGCCTTCCCGCATTTTCACTCCTACTACGAGCTGATGATCCCGCTCTCCGCGGGCGTGAGCCACTTTGTGGAGGGAACGCGGTACGACCTCGAGCCGTACGACGTGGTGCTGCTTGCCCCGTCGGTGCTTCATCAATCCGTCTATCCGCCCGGCCCGCCCAGCGACCGGCTGGTGGCGGGCTTCCGGCCGCCCGTCTCCGGTCCGTTCGGGGAGGAACTGCGGCGCGTCCTCTCCGCCTTTGAAAGCCCCTGCCCGATCCTGCGCCTCTCGCCGGAGAACCGCCGCTGCCTCTTCGCTCCGCTCAACGGGATATTCTCCCTCCAAGAGGGAAAGGAGCCCGTACCGGAGCTTGCGGTTCACGCGGGCTTCCTGCAATTCCTGCTCGCGCTGTACCGCCTGCGCGGGGAAAACCTGTATGTCGCCGCATCCCACCCGGGCGCAGAGGGCAAGATCTACGCGGTGTGCCACTATCTGCACACCCATTACCGCGAGGAGATCTCCCTGCCCTCTCTGGCCGCGGCGTTTTTCATGAGCCCGTACTACCTCTCGCGCCGCTTCCGCGAGGTGACAGGCTACACGGTGACGCGGTATCTGCAGCTCACCCGCGTGCGCAACGCGCAGGTCCTGCTCCTTCACTCCGACCGAAGCATCACCGCCGTCGCGGAGGAGGCAGGCTTTTCGAGCTTCTCTCAGTTCAACCGCGTGTTCCGCTCCGTGTGCGGCATGCCGCCCTCGGCCTACCGGCAAAAAGGAAGGGAGGAAACCGGAAGCAGCAGCCCGTACGGGGCTCAGGGCTCCTTTCCTGCATAAAAGAATACCAAAAGTAACCCGTGCCAAACGGGATGAGATATGGTAAGATAGATTCATCAATATGCCGGCGGGGGCCGGTGCTTCCCCTGCCTGAAAAAGGAGAAAACAGCGCTATGGAAGAGAAAATGAACGAATCAGCCGCAGTGGACGAGCTGGCACAGGAAACACAGAAGGTCGTCTACGGAGAAAAAACCTTTGAGCCGCACATCCCGGCGCTCGCACGGCGGGCCGCCGCGGAGGGAGCCGTCCTGCTCAAAAACGAGGGAAGCGTGCTGCCTCTCCCCGCAGAGGAAACGGTCGCCGTGTTCGGCCGTGTCCAGCTCGACTATTTCTATGTCGGTTATGGCTCGGGCGGCGACGTCAATCCCCCCTACACGGTCAACCTGATCGAGGGACTGCGCGCCGCCGGGGTACGGATCGACGAGGCGCTCGCCTCCGTCTACGCCGACTGGAGCGCGAAGAACCCGCCCGACATGGGAGAGTGGGCGACGTGGCCTCGGTACTTTGAGGAGATGCCTCTCACAGATTCCGCCGTACACGAGGCGGCCGCACGCTGCGGAACCGCTCTGGTCGTCATCGGGCGGTCGGCAGGCGAATCGCGCGAGAATGCGCTCGAACCCGGCAGCTATTACCTGACACAGGAGGAAAAAACGCTCCTCTCGCAGGTAACGGCCGCCTTCTCCCGCGTGGCCGTTGTCATTGACGCGGGCAGCGTGATGGATCTGTCGTGGCTTGACGAGTACCCGATCGGCGCGGCTCTTCTCGTGTGGCAGGGCGGCATGGAGAGCGGCAACGCCGCGGCGGACGTGCTCACCGGAAAAGTCAACCCCTGCGGCAAGCTGACGGATACCGTCGCAAAGCGCTACGAGGATTACCCGAGCGCCGGGGATTTTCTCGGCGAGGACTTCAACTGCTACACCGAGGACATTTACGTTGGCTACCGCTACTTCGAGACGTTTGCCCCTGAAGCGGTCCAGTTCCCGTTCGGCTTCGGTCTGAGCTACACAAGCTTCGCGCTCACGCAGATGAGAGCAGAAGCGCAGGGCGACACGGTCCGCGTATGGGTGACGGCGGAAAATACCGGCGCGCTCTCCGGCCGGGAGGTCGTGCAGGTGTACGGCAGCGCGCCGCAGGGCGTTCTCGGAAAACCCGCCCGCGTGCTCGCCGCCTTCGGCAAAACGCGCACGCTCGCTCCCGGCGAATCGGAAACGCTCGCGCTCTCCTTCCCGCTCTCCGCGCTCGCAAGCTACGACGACGGAGGCGTGACCGGACATAAGTCCGCCTGGGTGCTTGAGGCGGGCGAATACGGCATTTACGCCGGCACCGATGTGCGCCGCGCCTCGCTGTGCGGCAGTGTGACCGTACCGGAGCTCCGCGTTGTCAGCCAGCTGCAGGAGATCTGTCCGCCCTCGCCCGCCCATCCCTTTGATCGTCTCGTCAACCGCGGCGGGAAAGCCGTCTATGAGCCCGTTCCGACAGCGTCGCGTTCACTGCGCGGCCGCATCCTCGACAATCTGCCCGCCGCGATCCCCTTCACCGGCGACCGCGGCATCCGTCTGCGCAACGTCGCGGACGGTCTGGCAGCGCTTGACGATTTTCTCGCACAGATTGCTCCCGAGGATCTCGACGCGCTCAGCCGCGGCGACATCACCATGGACAGCCCGCTCGGCGCAAAAGGCAACGCCGCCGTCATGGGCGGCATCACGGAGAGCCTGCGCGCGCTCGGCGTGCCGCCCATCACAACGACGGACGGCCCCTCCGGCATCCGGCTGCAGTATTACACCTCCCTGCTGCCCTGCGGCACGGCTCTGGCCTGCACGTGGGACCCGGTTCTCGTTGAGGGCCTGTACCAGGCGGTCGGCCGCGAGATGGTCGAAAAGGGCAGCGACGTACTGCTTGCGCCCGGCATGAACATTCACCGCAATCCGCTGTGCGGCCGCAACTTCGAATACTTCTCCGAGGATCCGCTCGTCTCCGGACGCGCGGCGGCGGCCGTTGTGCGCGGCATCCAGAAAAACGGCGTCTCCGCCTGTCCGAAGCACTTCGCCTGCAACAACCAGGAGACGAACCGCAACCGCAACGATTCCCGCGTCTCCGAGCGCGCCCTGCGCGAGATCTATCTGAAGGGCTTCGAAATCTGCGTGAAGGAAGGCCGCCCGCAGAATCTCATGACAAGCTACAACCTCGTCAACGGCGTCTGGAGCCACTACAACTACGATCTGTGCACCACGGTGCTGCGCGGCGAATGGGGCTACGACGGCAGCGTGATGACGGACTGGTGGATGCAGGCCAGCGAGGATCCGGATTTCCCCGCGCTGCGGGACAGCGCCTACCGCATCCGCGCCCAGGTCGACGTGCTCATGCCCGGCTCAAGACCGGGAGACTTCCCGTCCCCCGATGAGCCCGATCCCGCACCGCTCGCGTCCTGCGCGGCAGAAAACGGCCTGACAATCGCTGAGCTGCAGCGCGGCGCGCGCAATGTCCTCGGCTACATTCTCCGCTCGAACGCACTGAGAAACTGGAAGGAGTGAGAAACCCGCGCGCCTGTTCGGAACGTGAAAGCCGGCAGAAGGCGCCGGACGGGAGCGGGAGCTCCTCCTGAAGCATCAGAAAAGGCAGGTCCCGGCCGGGACCTGCCTTTTCTCATCCATGATACGCTGTGTATAGGGGGTTCCCCCCACCGCCTGCTGTCATAGGCGGCGGAAGACGTTGTAAGCAGAGAGGACCGAATTATCCCTTGACCGCGCCGATCATAGTCGTAATCGTCAAGCATGAAGTTTATGTATTTGAAATCGTCGATCATTCCCTCCGTCTCCGGACGGGGCGGCAGCCGGCTGAGCAAATTCTGAATCGGCTGATAGGTCTTGCGCGAGATATACAGGAGCAGCGCCAGACTCACTGCCATAACCACAAAGGTGACGGCAGACTGGAGAACAATGGTGGGAATAATACGGCGCATCTGAAAACCGATGCTGATCCGCCACTCAATCCGCATCCCCCCGCTTTCAAAGCTCAGAAGCTGCGACCCGAAAAGATCATCCGGCACACCGCGCCCTTCATAGATCTGTTCGCAAATTTCCGCATTCGTCGAGTAAAATGGCGTATCCTGGTAGGAAAGAACACAGGTCGCCCCTTCCAGCGAACTGAACTGGCTGTCAAGCGTTCCGTCAGAAACGATGAATAACATATAAGAAACAGGCACCTCATCGGAAAGATACTCAAGCGGAACGGCAAACAGGATGCCGCTGTCCTCTCCGTCCGCATGCCGGACACGCATCACCCGGATTTGGTTTCCCGGTTCTTCAAGCGTTCGTCTGTCCCATGGCTGAACCTCAAGAGCATCCGTGCGGTAATATGCGCTGTTCGTCGCCGACGGCTTGCCGAAGCACTCTTCCGCCGTAAGAGCCCGGTTGAGCTCATAAACAAAACCGGAATCACGGTTATAGAACCGCACGCTCGAAAAGAAGGTAGTCCAGATAGAGTCCTCCTGCAGCTGCTGGATAATGGGAAAATATGCGGTGCCGACCTTCTGCGAGCAATCGCAAGGGCAAACGGCATAACTTCATTCGCTATAATACACAAATAATCTCTTGTTATTATAGCAAACTTGTTAGTTTATTGCAAAAACAACCTTCCGCCTCCCTCTCTTTTTAAAAAATCTTACATTTTTCTGGAAAAGTTGTAATTGACAGCAACCGGGGAAAAGTGTACCGTAAAGAAGAAAGGAAGATCCGCGGGTCAGCGCACGGAAAGGAAGCCGGGCGCTCCCCGGGGGGGGAAGGAGTTGAAAGCATGTTTATCAAATCGAAAAACGCAGCCCAGACGCCGCCGATGGGCTGGAACAGCTGGGACTGCTTTGCGGCCAATGTGACCGAGGAGCAGCTCATGGCAAACGCACGCTATATGCGTGATCATCTCAAGGATCATGGCTGGCAGTACGTCGTCTGTGACATTCAGTGGTCCGAACCGCTTGCCGGTACGGAGGAGGGAGAGTACCGTCCCTTCGCCACACTCTGCCTCGACGAGTACGGCCGCCAAATTCCGGCGGAAAACCGCTTCCCCAGCAGCGCGGGCGGCAAAGGATTTCGTCCCATCGCCGACGAGATTCACGCGATGGGGCTTAAGTTCGGCATCCACATCATGCGCGGCATTCCGCGTCAGGCGGTACACGCCCATCTGCCTGTGCTCGGCACGGATGTGACGGCGGAGAAAATCGCCAGCCCGTTCTCCATTTCCAAGTGGAACGGCGACATGTACGGCGTGGACGCCTCCAAGCCCGGCGCGCAGGCTTACTATGATTCCATCTTCCGGCTCTACGCTGAGTGGGGCGTCGACTTCGTGAAGGTGGACGACATCTCCAACACCAATCTGTACATCGATAACCCCTACTCTGCGAGCCGCGAGGTTGAGATGATCGCAAAGGCCATCCAAAATTGCGGCCGTGAGATCGTGCTGAGCCTCTCTCCCGGACCTGCTGTGATCGAGGAGGCGTGGCACCTGAAAACATATGCCAACATGTGGCGCATGACGGACGACTTCTGGGACAAGTGGGAACTTCTGCGCAACATGTTCTTCCGCTGCGAGCTGTGGCAGACCCACGTCGGCCCCGGCAGCTGGCCGGACTGCGACATGCTTCCGCTCGGCAAAATCGGCATCGGTTTCCGCCGCCCGCGCATGACAAACTTTACACGCGACGAGCAGCTTACCATGATGACGCTGTGGAGCGTCTTCCGCTCCCCGCTGATGGTCGGCGGCGACCTGCCGCAGAACGACGAATGGACGCTTTCCCTCCTGACAAACGACGAGGTCATCACCGTCAACCAGCAGGGAGCAAATCCGCGCATGCTCGAAAAAACAGAGGATTTCCGCCTGTGGGCAAGCGACGCGCCGGACGGCGGACTGTATCTTGCGGGCTTTAATCTCTCGGAAGAGGAAAAGAGCTTCCCCCTGCCGCTCGCTGAGCTCGGCATGGAGAACGCCGCGGCCCGCGATCTGTGGGCGCACGCCGACCTCGGAAAAGCTGCCGGGGAAACGGCCATTCCCTCGCATGGCTGCTTCCTCTGGAAGCTGACCACGGGAGAATAACGGACAAAAAGGGCTGGGAAGTCCCCCGGCAATAGAAATGATCGAAACAGAAAAAGGAGAAAGCGCTATGGTTAAAAAGCAACAGCCCTCGATCAACGTCAAAGGCGTGCAGGTCTCCGACCCCTTCTGGTCGAAGGTGCAGACGCTGGTACGCGAGGTTGTGATCCCCTTCCAAAAACAAGTGCTCGAGGACGCCGTGCCGGGCGTTGAAAAGAGCCACGCTGTCGAAAACTTCCGGATTGCCGCGGGCGAGCAGACGGGCGAATTTTACGGCTTTGTTTTCCAGGACAGCGACGTTGCCAAGTGGCTGGAGGCCGTGGCCTATTCTCTGGCCCTTCACCCGGACGAGAAGCTGGAGAAGGAGGCGCTTGACCTCATCGCTCTCGTCGGACGGGCGCAGGAGCCGGACGGCTACCTCGACACCTATTTCACCGTGAAGGAACCGGATCATAAGTGGCAGGATCTGCAGGAGTGCCATGAACTCTACTGCGCCGGTCACATGCTCGAGGCCGCCGTCGCGTGGGCCGAAGCCACCGGACGCACAGAGCTGCTCGACATCATGAAGAAAAATGCCGATCTCATCTGCTCCCTCTTCGGCAAGGACAAGCGCCGCGGCTACCCCGGCCACGAAGAAATTGAGATGGCGCTCATCCGCCTGTACCGTCTCACCGGCGAAAAGAAGTATCTGGAAACCGCAGGCTATTTCCTTGAGGAGCGCGGCACGGAACCGAGCTACTTCAAGGAAGAAGCCGAAAACCGCGGCTGGACACACTTCGGCATGAATCCGGACGATCGCGAGTACCCGCAGGATCACGCCCCCGTGAAGAAGCAGGACAAGGCCGTCGGCCACGCCGTGCGCGCCGCCTACCTCTACACCGCGATGGCGGACTACGCCTCCGAGACGGGAGACGAGGAAATGTTCGCCGCCTGCAAGAGACTCTGGAGAAACATTGTTGACTGCCGGATGTATGTCACGGGCGGTATCGGCTCCACGGTACACGGCGAAGCCTTCTCCGCCGACTATGAGCTGCCGAACGATCTCGTCTACGCCGAAACGTGCGCTTCCGTGGCCATGGCCTTCTTTGCCCGCCGCATGCTCGAGATCGAGGCAAACGGCGAATATGCGGATATTCTCGAAAAAGAGCTGTACAACGGCATTCTGAGCGGTATGCAGCTCGACGGCCGCCGCTTCTTCTACGTCAATCCGCTCGAGGTTGTGCCCGGCGTATCCGGCAAACTGGCCGAATACAAGCACGTGCTCCCTGAGCGCCCCAACTGGTATCCCTGCGCCTGCTGCCCGCCGAACGTGGCGCGTCTCGTCTCCTCCATCGGCCAGTATGCCTGGGGCGAAAACGAGAGCACGGTCTTCGCTCACACGTATCTCGGCGGCAAGGCCACCTTCCAAAACGGCGCCGTGATCTCCTGCGAGTCCTCCTATCCGTGGAGCGGCAGTGTCAAGTTTACCATGGAAGCGGACAAGGAGTTTACCTTTGCCCTGCACATTCCGTCCTGGTGCAAGAGCTGGTCGCTGAACGTCAGCGGCAACGGCGTACAGCCTGAGCTGCGCGGCGGCTACGCCTATCTGTCCCGCGCGTGGAAGGCAGGCGACACGGTGGAGCTCACTCTGAAGCTGGAACCCAGAAGAATCTATGCGAACACAAATGTACGCGCCGACGCAGGCTGTGTCGCCCTGGCAAGAGGCCCCGTCGTCTACTGCTTCGAAGAGAAGGACAACGGCGCGAAGCTGTCCTCTCTGCGCGTACCGCGCTCCGCTGCGATTTCCGAGGAGATCTGCGGCGAGGAGAAGCTCGCAGGCATGGTTGCCCTGACGCTGACCGGCGTGCGCATGACCTCCGGTTCCTCCCTCTACAGCGAGGAGCCCCCGAAGGCGGAAGACGCCTCCCTGCGCGCCATCCCCTACTTCGCCTGGGGCAACCGCGGTCCCGGCGAAATGCGTGTCTGGCTCCTCGAGCAGGCAGACTGAATCTGCAGCAGGCTGAGCCTGCTCATTCAAATTGAGCGGCGTAGAGTTTGTAGTAGGCGCCGCGGCGGGCCATAAGGTCGTCGTGGGTGCCTTGCTCGACGACCTCGCCGTGCTCCATGACGAGGATGTTGTCGGCGTGCTGGATGGTCGAGAGGCGGTGTGCGATGACAAAGCACGTTTTGCCCTTCATGAGCTCCTGCATGGCACGCTGCACCTCACGCTCCGTGTTCGTATCCACATTGCTCGTCGCCTCGTCGAGAATGAGCATCTGCGTGTCGTAGAGCATCGCGCGGGCGATCGTAAGCAGCTGCTTCTGCCCCTTGCTGATGTTGCCGCCGTCCTCGCTGATCACAGTGTTGTAGCCGTTCGGCAGCCGCATGATATAGTGATGAATGCGCGCGGCCTTCGCGGCGGCGACAACTTCCTCCATCGTCGCGCCCTCCTTGCCGTAGGCAATATTTTCGAAGATCGTTCCCTGGAAGACCCAGGTGTCCTGAAGCACCATCGCGTAGGCGCGGCGCAGCGAGTCGCGCGTGACGCTTCGAATCTCGTGGCCGTCGACAAGAATTTCACCCGCGTTCACATCATAAAAGCGCATCAGCAGATTGATGATCGTCGTCTTGCCCGCTCCCGTGTGGCCGACGATGGCAAAGGTCTGGCCCGGCTTTGCGTGCAGGCACAAATCATGCAGCACAATGCGTCCCGGCACATAGCCGAAAGCCACATGACGCGCTTCCACATCGCCGTCAACGTCCCGCAGCGTGAGAGCGCCGGACACATCCGCCGTCTCCTCCGGCTCGTCGAGCAGGGTGAAAATGCGCTCCGCCGCCGCAAGTGCGGAATAGAGCTCGTTGATGATGTTCGCGACCTCGTTGATCGGGCCGCTGAACTTTCTCGAGTAAAGTACAAACGAGGAAATCTGCTCCATGCCGACCAGCCCGAGCACGTAAAACGCCGCGCCCACAATGCCGACGATCGACAGGCCCAGATTGTTGATCATATTGATGGTCGGTCCGGTGCGCGTGCCGAGCGTATCGGCGTCGCGATAGGCCTCCGCCGCCTTGCGGTTGATCGCGCTGAAGTCCTCGCAGACGTCATCCTCGTATGCATAGGCAAGGATCGTTTTCTGGCCGGAGAACATCTCCTCCACATAGCCGTTCATCTCGCCGTATGCCGCGCTGCGTTTCGAGTAGAGAGGGCGCGTGCGCTTGCCCATCCAGCGCGTGAAATAAATGGCAATCGGCACGGTCACAAACACGCATACCGTCATCGGCGGCGAAATCATACACATCATGACAAACGAACCGACCACCGTAACAACACTCGTCAGAATCTGTACGAGATCGGCGGAAATGCTCATCGTCACCACGTCCACGTCGTAGGACACGCGGCTGATGATATCGCCCGCCTGATTCCTGTCAAAATAGCTCACCGGCAGCGCCATGAGCTTCGAAAAGACGTCGCGCCGCATCCGGTTCGCGATCCGGCGGCCGACGCGCATCATCCCCAGGTTTACAAAGAAGGACATGAGATTGCTGAACAGATAAGCGGCCAGCATGCACAGCGCATAGTGGCCCACCGTGTCGAAATCCACCTGTCCCTCGCCCGCGGCCGCGCCGATGGCCTTGCCCGCAAAGGTCGGCCCCAGCAGGTTGCCGACGTTGCTCGCAAACGTGCACACAAGCAGCACGAGCACCGCGACACGAAAATCCATAATATATTTGAGAATCCGCAGGAGCGTTCCCTTCGCGTCCTTCGGCTTCTCCCGTTTTGCCCTTGGTCCCGGAGGCATTGCCTTCTCCTCTTTTCCCTGCCTGGACCCGGACGCGCCGCGTCCTGTCCCGGCTTATTTTTTCCGCCTTTCCCGGCGGCGTTTTCTCACGCCAGCGCGCCCATCTGCGCCTTGTAAATTTCCCGGTAGGCCGGGCATGTCCCGAGGAGCTCCTCATGCGTGCCGTAGCCAATGCAGTGCCCCTCCTCCATCACAAGGATGTGCGTCATCTGCTGAATGGAGCTCACCCGCTGGGCAACCATGATGGTCGTTGAACCGCCGTGATGCTCGAAAATCGCTTTGCGCAGGGCGGCGTCCGTCTTGTAATCCAGCGCCGACGACGAGTCGTCGAGAATCAGAATCTCCGGATCTCCGGCCAGCGCGCGCGAAATCAGAAGGCGCTGCTTCTGACCGCCCGAGAGGTTCGCCCCGCCGATATCCGCCTGATAGTCAAGCCCCTCCTCAAGCGAAGAAATGTATTCTGCCGCTGCCGCGTCCTCCACGGCGCGCATCAGATCCCCCTCGTCAAGATTGCGGCCAAAGCGGATATTTTCCCGCAGCGAATTATAAAACACCATATCGTTCTGGAACACCACGCCGAACTTGCGGTGCAGCTCGTCCTTCTCATACGTGCGCACGTCGCGGCCATCCACAAAAACGCCGCCGTCCTCCACATCGTAGAAACGCATGAGAAGATTGATAATCGTCGTCTTGCCGCAGCCTGTCGGACCGATGATGCCAAGGCTCTCGCCGCGCCGCAGCGCAAAGCTGATGTCGTAGAGGCACTGCTCGCGCTCCTCTCCGGCGAAGGAGTCCTCGCTGCCGGGAGCCACGCCGCTGTAGCTGAAGTTCACATGCTCAAAGCGGATAAACTCATCGCCCGCCGGAGTTTTGGCCTCTTCGGGCAGAAGCACGCGCTGATCCGGCTCGGTCGCAAGCACGCGCTCAATGCGGTTCGCGGATGCCGTAGCCTTGCTGAGCATCATGAATATGCGGTTGATGCCCATGACAGCCTGCATGACCATGTTGAAATAGGTCAGGAAAGCCAAAATAACGCCCGGCTGCATGGCGCCCGCGTTCACACGCACAGCTCCCACCCAGACAACCAGCGTCAGACCGATGTTCAGGCACATCTGCATAAACGGGCCGGGGATCGCCATGACCGTGCTGGCTGTGATGTCCGAATGCGTCATTTCGTCGTTGTATCCGGCAAAGCGGCGCTTTTCATACTCCGTTTTTGAGAGCGCCTTGACCACGCGGATGCCCGTAATATCCTCGCGCATGACGCGCACGACGCCGTCAAGCTTTTCCTGCACCTTCCGGTACAGCGGAATGCCGCGGCGCGAAACGGCCAGCACCACAACAATGAGGATCGGGGTAATAATGCACAGGATGCTCGCAAGCGCCGCATCCATCAGCAGCGTCACCACAATACCGCCGACCAGCATAATCGGCACGCGCACGCACATCATCTGCAGCGACTGCACACAGCCCTGCACGTTATAGCTGTCGCTGGTCATGCGGCTGATGAGGCTCGGCAGGCCGAAGGCGTCGAACTGCGTGCCGGACAGATTGGCCGTTTTCGTGAAAAGATCCTGACGCACATCGTAGGAAACGCGGTGAGCGTTGTCCACGCCGATCCGGTTGGCCCACACGTTGAGCTGCCGCGTCAGCAGGGCGGTGAGTACCATCAGCGCGCCCCACAGCAGCACCAGATCAATCCGTCCGAGCGGCGCGACGTCGTCGATCATGTATTCGAGGATATACGGGATAAACAGCTCTGTGATGGCTCCCGCAAGCTTGATGCACATGGAGAGCGAAATTCTCCCCCTGTATCGCTTCATGTATCGTAAAATCAAGCGCAAACCGACATTCCTCCCCTCATATTTCGGGCTTTCCGTCCGTCTGGACAGGCTCCTGCGCGGACGCAAGCAGACGGCTCACATGCGGGAATTCCGCATCCCGCTCCTCCCGGCAGCGCCGCACAAGAATTTCAAGCAGCCTTGCGAGCTCCTCCCGCTCTTCCCCGCTGAGCGGCTCCACAAGCCACTCGTAAAAAACCTCCTCCACATGCGCCTTGGAGCTGCGGATCGCCTCTCCTTTCTCCGTCGCATACAAAAGCTGGCTGCGTCTGTCGTTCGGATTCGGCTCCCGCCGGATGTAGCCCTTTGTTTCCAGGCTGGCCAGCTGCCGCGCCGCCGCGCCCTTATCGAGCTCAAGATGACGGCAGACCTCGGTGAGCGTAATACCGGGATGAAACCGCACCGCAAGCAGCAGATCGAGCTCGGAGGGGCCGACGCCCTCGCGGCGCATCGATCGGTTCGTGAAGGTCCGGACCATTTGCGCAATCCGCGAAATCCTTCTCTGCGTGATATCCATTTGCACGCCTCCCTTCTTCCCTTATTTCCCCATATAGATGATACATCAACTAAATGGAAAAAGTAAAGAGTTTCCGGCGAAAAAGTTTTCCCCGGAAACTCTCCGTCCCTTTTTTCAAAGGCAAAGAGCGCCTTCTGCGGCGGTTTGTCAGAACAGAATCTCTTTGTTGAGCTCGGCGGAACGGTAGATACCGTCGAGAATCTGCGTAATTACAAAAGCCTGCTCAGGCTTGACCAGCGGTTCACCGTCGTTAAGGATCGCATCGAGCCACTGATCCTGCTCGCGCACCGCTTCCGCCTGCGCGCCGCCCGCGGCGAAGTCGACCGCCGCCTTCGGCGAAAGCCGCTTCTCCATGAGCTGGCCGTGCTCGACCGTATTGTAGATCAGCTCGTCCCCCTGGTAGCCGCCGCCGTGATGGATCTCCGCGCCGGCCTTCGTGCCGCACAGCGTCGTGGAGGCCTCCAGAGGCGTCAGGATGTTCAGCGCCCACGAGGACTCCAGGAAGATCGTCGCTCCGTTCTTCATCTTCACAAGGCCGAACGCAGAATCCTCCACCTCGAACGTCTCAGGATCCCAGGGACCAAAGACGTTTCCGGCCGGGCCTTCCTTCATGCGGCCAAGCTTGTAAAACACCTGACCGGAAACGGAAGCGGGCTCATAGTTGTTCATCATCCACAGCGTCAGATCGAGCGAATGAGTGCCGATATCGATCAGCGGACCGCCGCCCTGCAGCGCCTTGTTCGGAAACACGCCCCACGTCGGGACGGCGCGGCGGCGCAGCGCGTGAGCCTTCGCAAAGTAAATCTCTCCGAGTTCTCCGGCCTCACAGGAGGCATGCAGCGTCTGCGCATCCTCGCGGAAACGGTTCTGGTAGCCGATCGTGAACTTCTTGCCGGAGGCCTTCCACGCCTCAAGCATCTCCCGCGCCGCTTCCACGGTGTGGGCCATCGGCTTCTCGCACATGACATTCTTGCCCGCCGCAAAAGCCGCTACGGTAATCGGAGCGTGCGCCGCGTTCGGCGTGCAGACGTGCACCGTATCAAACTCGACGCTTTTATCCGCGAGCATTTCCTTATAATCCGTATACACCTTCGCGCCCTCGACGCCAAACTCCTTCGCCGCCTTCTCCGCGCGCTCGGGAATCAGATCGCAGAACGCGACCATCTCCGCCCTCTCCGGGAACATCTTGAGCGAGGGCATATGCTTGTTGTTGGCGATCCCGCCGCAGCCCACAATGGCAATCCGAACCTTCTGACTCATGAAACAAGCTCCTTCCAAAGTCGTGTTTTCCGCCGCAGACTGTTTCCGGCCTTTCGATGGGATGCATCCCCATTTTCCCGTCCGGGCGCTTTCGCAATTGCTTTGCGCAAGAAAACGCCCCGTCCACCGGGGCATCCGTTCTTCCCGGATCACATGGCCGGGACAGCCTGCCGATTCTCTTCATTATAGATCGCTTCTCTGTGTGCGGCAAGGTGTTCTTTTGTCCCGGGCGGGATTGCGCGCAAAGGAAAAAAGAGGTACAATAAACAGGAAGCGGCGCGGACAGGCTTTCCTCCCACCCATTTTCAAGCAGAAAACACGCCGCAGCCGCAAAAGGAGGCTGATTTCATGCCGCGCTATCAGAACAACCGGGGAGACTCCACGGCCCGCATGGTACTGCGCGCCGTCCTTATCACCCTTCTCGCCGTCGTTTGCCTCGTCGCGGGCTGGACGCTTGGCAGCATCCGGCCGCTCCCTCTCGTCACGGAGCTGCTCGGAGAGGAAACGGCTTCGTCGGCCGCGCCCGACGCGTCCTCCGCTGTCCCATCACAGCCGGCTCCCTCTTCTTCCGCGGCCTCATCCGGCGATTCGTCCGGGGACGCTTCCTCCACGCAGGAGATCGCCGCGATCCCTGACGACGACGGAATCTTCTCTTCCAACTACGAAAAAGCGTACCGGAAAGCGCAATCCATGACGCTGGCCGATCTCGTCGGTCAGGTTTTTGTCTTCCGCTGCCCGGTCGACGGCGCGATAAAGCTGATCGACGACTGCCAGCCCGCAGGCTATTGCCTCATGGCGGACTTTTTTGAGGACAAGGATACCGAATCCGTTAAGCAAACCCTCTCCTCCTACCTCAATTCCAGCCGGATCCCAATGATCTTTTGCTGCGATGAGGAAGGCGGCACCGTCGTGCGGATCAGCCGCTTCTCCCAGTTTGCCGACACCCCGTTCGAGTCGCCGAAGCAGGTCTACGATCGCGCCCAGCTTGACTCCGTGGCCATTGACGTCCGCAACAAGGCCAGGCTTCTCACGAGCCTCGGCCTGAACCTCAATCTGGCTCCCGTCGCCGACGTCTCCACCGATCCGTCCGACTTCATCTATGACCGCACCATCGGCCGCGACGCCCAGACGACAGCCGAATATATCCGCGCTTCCGTGGAAACGTATTTGGAAAACGGCCTCGCCTGCACGCTCAAGCACTTTCCCGGCTACGGAAACAACGGCGACACGCACACCGGCCTCGTCTACGACAACCGGCCGATGGAAACCTTTGAAACCTCCGATTTTCTGCCGTTTAAAGCAGGGATCGAGGCAGGCGCGCAGTGCGTCCTTGTTTCTCACAACGTGGTAACGTGCATGGATCCCGACGCCCCGGCTTCCCTGTCGCCCAAGGTACATGAGATTCTGCGGGAAGAGCTCGGCTTTACAGGCCTCATCATGACAGACGACCTCATTATGGACGCTATCACGGACTTTACCGGCGGAAAAAGTCCTGCCGTAACCGCCTTCCTGGCCGGAAACGATCTTCTCCTCTCGTCCAATCCCCGCACGGACTACCAGGCCCTCTATGACGCCGTCGTCAGCGGCGAGGTTTCAGAGGATCGCCTCATGCAGTCGGTGGTGCGGGTGCTTGCCGCAAAATACAGCATGGGAATTCTGTAAAGGGACTTCCCTTTCCACCAAAAGAAAACGTCACCGGCGCGTCGGGAGGCTTTCCAAACCGGCGCGCTCTGCATTTTCCAACGTTTCGCATCCTCTCATCCGCATTCCCTCATCAGAAAGGAAGATTGCCTATGTCCGCACTGTCCCACCTGGACCTCACGCACCGCGAAAAACAGACGCTCACCGAGCTGAGCCAGGCCACACGTTATCCGATCGTCCGCTTCGAGCTCCACAGCGACGCGCAGCCGGAGCTTGTCTCCATCGCTCTGAACCATGTGCGCATCGTGGAGGAAAACGACACCATGGAGCTTGTCAAAGAACGCGGCGAAGCGCTGCGCCATCTCATGGAGCTGGGGTTCGTGCGCCTGGATTACGACATCAACGTTTGGGGCGCATCCGATTACAAAGTGTATTACCGAAGCGAATTATACGAGAAGTTCTGTCATCTTGTCATGGAAGGGGCCAAACGACCCGATTTTCTGTTTGATTTGGCGGTACTGCGCAAAGGGAGAGCGTCCCTGACGAAAAAAGGCGTGAAAGCTTTGGCGCTCTGCTGACGGGCAGACACCTTTCCGCCAATCCGGTATCTTCGTCCCCGCGTCTCCATCCCGGCGTCTCCATCCCGGCCCTTCCTATTCCGGGCGCATCAAAAAAAGCCGCCCTCCCGACGGGAGAGCGGCTGCACACGGCCCAAAAGCCGGACCGTTATTTGTCTTTCTTACCCTGAACGGGCGCGCCCATACGGGCCTCTGTGTTCCGGATCAGGTTGAACAGGGAATTCGCAAAGAGCGGATAGCGCTCCGTGAGCTGTTCCGGGGAAAGCGCCGGAGCCTCGTCCTTTCCGATCGCCTCAAGCTCGCCGACGTCCTCGCCGGAGAGCAGGCAGGCCGTGTTCGCTTCCGCCAGGCTTTGAGCGGCGTCAGCGGCGCCCTTGCTCAGCCGTTCCTGTACGGCGAAAAGTCCCTGTGGGTTCTTTCCGTTGGCGGAATAGAGAAGGCGGAAGGATTTGTAAACGGCGGCGTTGAGCGCACCGGACACCTCATTCGTCAGCGCCTTGTTGTTGCACTGCTGCAGCAAATCGTACACGACGTTGAGCGAGTTTGCGATCAGCTTTTTGTTCAGCGTAGGAAGCAGGCTTCCGCGGAAGCGGTTCTCCTTGCCGGCCGCATCCGGATCCGGGATATCCTCCATGGAGAGGATGGCCCCGTTGCGATCGGGAGTCCGGCCCAACAGATAATCACAGGAGACGCCGTAAAAATCGGCAACGCGCACAACAAAGTCGAGGCCGCACTCGCGGATGCCCTTCTCATAGTGGGAGAGCAGCGCCTGCGAGATCTGCAGCGCTTCGGCGGCTTTTTTCTGGCTGAGCCCGCGCTCCTTCCGGAGCAGGGTGATAATGCGCGGAAAATGGCTGTTCATGTCCGAAGTTCTCCTCCTCTTGCCTGCCGGCCCGCCCGTGCGGCGGCGCCGTTCCCTTGTCGAACGAGGTCAAAAAATGGATAACACAAAGTAAAGTATATACCATTTATAACCTTTTGTAAACCGCTAGATACGGTGTATAAACCAAAGAAAAAAGTCTATATTTATTGATAAAGGAGAAAGCTTATGCAGTCCTACACCATTCATCTGATTCGGCACGGCGTCACGCAGGGAAACCTGCTCGGCCAATACATCGGCAGCACGGATCTGCCGCTGGCACAGGAGGGGATCGACCGCCTGCGGAGCATGGCGGCCGGCGGCGGATATCCGAAGGCACAGGCCTATTACTGCAGTCCTCTTCAGCGCTGCCGGGAAACCCTTGCGCTGCTCTATCCCGGAGCCGAGCCTGTCATCGTCGAGGATTTTCGTGAATGCGACTTCGGCGCCTGGGAGGGAAAGACCGCCAAGGAACTGGCCGAAGAGGATCCGCATTTCCTGGAATGGATGGAGAGCGGATCGCAGGCGACCCCTCCCGGAGGGGAATCCGGCGCTGTTTTCATGCACCGCGTCTGCGCGGCGTTTGAGCGCCTTGTGGAGGACATGCTGCGCACACGCACAACAAGCGCTGTCATTGTGGCCCACGGCGGCGTGCTCATGACCATTCTCTCGGCCTACGGCCTGCCGAAGGCCGGCTTCTATGACTGGATGACGGGAAACGGCTGCGGCTATTCCCTTCGCATCACGCCCGGCCTGTGGATGCGCTCCATGGTGGCGGAGGTCTACGGCACGCTTCCCGCGGGCGAAAAGACGGACGAAGAGGACGGCAAGCTGGTGATTAACCTTGCCCGTGAGGCGGCGGATCGCGCCTACGGCAAGAAGGATTCAAACGATCCGAAGGAGGAATGAACCATGGACAACAGGGAGGAATTTCTGCGCGCCGTCCGGGAACAGGCGGAGCGCGCAGCGTCGGAGCTGCTGGAAACGGCACATCTGGAAGAAGGCGACTTTTTTGTTGTGGGCTGCTCCTCGAGCGAGGTAGCCGGCAGCCGGATCGGCACGGATTCAAGCCCTGAAGTCGCCGAGGCCATTGTCGAAGGCCTTTACCCCGTTCTCGAGCGGCGCGGCGTATACCTCGCGGCGCAGTGCTGCGAGCATCTCAACCGCGCTCTGATCGTGGAGGACGCGGCGCGCCGCCTGCACCGTCTCGAGCGCGTCAACGTTGTTCCGCAGCCGAAAGCCGGCGGCTCCTTTGCCACCGCCGTCTGGAAGCGGATGGACTCCCCCTGCGCGGTGGAGGAAGTGCGCGCCCGCGCGGGACTTGACATCGGCGGCACTCTCATCGGTATGCACCTCGCCCCCGTGGCCGTCCCGGTACGCCTGAGCCTCTCAAAAATCGGCGAGGCCATCCTCCTGTGCGCCCGCACCCGTCCGAAGTACATCGGCGGCGAGCGCGCCCATTATCAGGACGATCTGCATTGATCGCTTTCACGCTGCAGGAAGCCTTCCCGCATCCGGCAGAACAGGCGGGCAGTATATGAAACGAAAAGCGGGACGCCGCTTCACCGGAAAGCGCCCCGCTTTCTGAGCCGTCCCGCTCGCTGCACTCTGTGCCGCCCTGCTTGCTGCACGAAGAAAGAATTGCTTTCGACTTCCTTTTGTGCTATAATACGGAGGAAGCGTTTTCGAAGAACCGCAGTTCTCCGGCGCATGTTCTCCTCCTGCCGCTGTGGCGGAATTGGCAGACGCAAGGGACTTAAAATCCCTCGGGGAGTGATCCCCGTACCGGTTCAAGTCCGGTCTTCGGCACCAATGGTAAATACACAGCAGTACTCGAAAGAGTGCTGCTTTTTT
>ERZ779885.536-NODE-536-length-43387-cov-5.526632_pt1 | contig 43387 bp, 29 predicted proteins | sample MGYA00511554_ERZ779885 | MGnify/ENA primary metagenome ERZ779885 (study PRJEB29588, sample SAMEA2160998) | human gut metagenome | biome: human gut; feature: human-associated habitat; material: faeces | place: Denmark | collected 2008/2010 ... | reverse complement strand
GATTAAGTCCCAACTGGCTGTTGGGTACTGAAACCCTACACTTATATATTAGGAGGAGGAGCCACAACATGAGCTATGATTATTCCGAAAATATCCTTGTGCAGGAAAGTGCCGGTAATCTGCTTCAGAATGAGCTGGGTTGGGATGTGAAGTTTGCATACAATACAGAAGTTCTCGGAAAGAATGGTACCTTTGGGCGTGAGAGCTACCGTGATATTCTGCTCACACGTTACTTTCGAGATGCATTGAAAAAACTCAATCCTTGGATTACAGAAAACCAAATGGATGAAGCTCAAAAAGCACTGGAACACAGACTTTCTACATCCTCTCTGCTTCAGATCAATGAAGAAAAGTATTTCCTCATTCGTGAGGGAATCCCTGTGACGGTGAAGAAGCCAAATGGCCAGACAGAAACAAAGAAAGCTGCTGTACTAGATTTCCAAAATCCGGACAACAACTACTTCCTTGCTATTAAGGAACTAAAGATTCATGGGGATCTATATCGTAGACGTACTGACATCGTAGGTTTTGTGAATGGTATTCCTCTTTTGTTTGTGGAGCTGAAGAAAAACACAGTAGACGTTCAGAATGCCTACGATGATAACTATACTGATTACCAGGATACCATTCCGCATCTGTTCTATTACAATGCATTTTTGATGCTGTCCAATGGTACGGAAGCAAAGGTCGGAACACTTGGAAGTAAATATGAATTCTTTCACGAGTGGAAGCGTCTGGCTGAGGAAGACCAAGGAAGCGTTGCCTTAGAGACAATGCTTCGAGGAATCTGCCGTAAGGAGAACTTCCTAGACCTCTTCGAGAATTTTATCCTTTATGATCATTCCGGCGATCACACAGCAAAGATTCTCGCTCGTAACCATCAGTATCTTGGAGTTAATGAAGCTATGAAAGCCTATGCTGCCCGTAAACTGAATGATGGTAAGTTGGGTGTATTCTGGCATACACAGGGTTCTGGAAAGAGTTATTCCATGGTGTTCTTAGCTCAGAAGGTGCGTAGAAAATTTGAGGGTTCGCCTACTTTCGTGGTTCTGACTGATCGAGATGAATTAAACACACAGATTAGTGATACCTTCGAGAACTGTGGACTTCTTGGAAAGACAAAGGCTCCTCAGTTTATTGCCTCCAGTGGTGATGACCTTGTGAGTAAATTGAAAGGAAATCCAAGTTTCATCTTTACGTTGATTCAGAAGTTCAATAAACCGGATGCAGAGCCGATCTATCCAGATCACGATATTATCATCATGTCCGATGAGGCTCACAGAAGCCAGTATGGTATTTTCGCAGATAATATGATGAAGTTACTGCCGACGGCAGCACGTATTGGATTTACCGGTACACCATTGCTTTCTAGTGACAATATTACCGCACGTACCTTTGGTGGCTATGTTTCTGTCTATGACTTCAAGAGAGCAGTTGAGGATGGTGCGACCGTTCCGCTTTACTACGAGAACCGTGGAGAGAAAATTGTTGACCTCCACAATCCAGAAATCACCAATCAGATTCTGGATGCTATCGAGAATGCCGATCTCGATGTAGATCAGCAGGACAAACTAGAAGCTGAATTTGCAAAGGAGATACACTTACTCACAGCCGAGCCTAGGCTTAGATCTATTGCTCGTGACTTTGTGAGTCACTACTCTGACCTCTGGACAAGCGGTAAGGCTATGTTCGTATGTCTGAATAAGGTGACCTGTGTCCGCATGTATAATTACGTACAAGAATACTGGAAAGATGAAATCAAGAAGTTAAAACAGCAGATCAAATCTGCCTCCCAGCAGGAAGTGCAGGAACTGGAGCGCAAACTGAAATGGATGCAGGAAACAGAGATGGCTGTTGTCATCAGTCAGGAACAAAATGAAATTCAGACATTCAAGAAATGGGATTTGAATATCAAATACCACAGAACTAAGATGGAGAAGCGAGAGTTGGACAAGGAATTTAAAGATTCCAAGAATCCGCTTCGAGTTGTCTTTGCCTGTGCTATGTGGCTTACCGGATTTGATGTGAAGTGTCTGAGCTGCCTGTACCTTGATAAACCGCTGAAAGCCCACACCCTCATGCAGACAATTGCACGTGCAAACCGCGTTGCCGAAGGTAAGAGCAACGGATTGATTATTGATTACATCGGCATTGTCAAAGCACTGAGAAAAGCACTTGCTGATTATACTGCAAATGTTGGTGGCGGCGGTGGAACCGATCCGACCGTTGACAAGAAGGAACTGATCGCTCGTATTATTGAAACGATAGATAAAGCAAAGACCTTTTTGTCTGAAAATGATTTTGATTTGGAAATGCTCATTAGCGCCTATGATTTTATGAAGCTGTCTTATCTTCAGGAAGCTGCTAATGCGGTCTGTGGCTCCATTGAGGACAAGAAGACTTTCTCAACGTATGCTTCTGAGCTGAATCGTTTGATGAAATATGCTGACCGAGAGGATATTACCGGACACACTCGCAAGCAGTATGAAGCTATTGCAGCCATTTATGCAGAACTCCAGAAGAAGCGAAAGCATATCAATACCACAGATTTGATGATTGAGATTAATGGAATCATCAGCACCTATGTGGAGATTCAGCACACACCTTCAATAATGCGTGAAGAACCTCGCAGGTTTGATATCAATGCAATCGACTTTGATTTGCTTCGCAGAGAGTTTGCAAAGGTGAAGAAAAAGAATCTTGTGATGCACGATTTAGAGGAAGTGATCCGTCAGAAGCTGGATAGGATGCTCTTTACTAATCCTGATCGTATCAACTACTACGAGCGCTATCAGGCGATCATCGAGGCTTACAACAGCGAGCAGGACAGAGCCACTATCGAGAAGACATTCATGGATTTGATGAATCTGGCAAACCAGATGAATGCAGAAGAGCAGCGCTATGCCCGTGAAGGATTCAGTAGCGATGAAGAACTTTCTCTTTATGATATGTTGTTCCGTGAAGATCTAAACAAAAACGATATAAAGAAATTGAAGGAAGTTGCAGCCGACCTGTTCCAGAAGATAAAAGCAAAAATCTCTGAGCTTGACCACTGGACGGACAAGCAGGAGACCAAGGCGGCGATAGACAATCTTATTCGAGATACTTTATGGGCGGAATTGCCGGAGTGTTACGATGAACTCAGCATCTCCATGTACCGTCAGAGAATTTACGAATATGTATACACACGCTATCAATCTGTAGCTTAACCTGAAATGATAATGACCACACTGGAGCAATCTATACTCTAGTGTGGTCATTATGTTTTCCTCTGTATGAAGGTGGTTACTGAAAAATCTGATTGGCATTCTTTTGCAGTGCAAACAAAAGAAGCATTCCAAGTATGCCGCAGGAGATTACCTCACCTATGCCAACTGTGGCTGTTAAGTACCAGATGGAGTCTGGTGCACCGTAGACGATGCGAAGAACCTGCGGAACAACAAGGATATTGGCTAAAATTGGCGGCAGAGGTGCTAGCCATTTGCTGATATGGCGCAGCTTATAAGTAAAGAAAGCACCGATCAGTGTGGCAAGTGAGCCAAACAAAATATCCCAGATTGCAGATCCGGTGATGGTGTTACTGATGATGCAGCCAACAAAAAGTCCTGGAATTGCTGCTGGTGTAAAAAATGGTAAAATGGTCAGTGCCTCAGAGAATCGAACCTGAATAACACCATTTGCGAGTCTTAAAAGATTGGCAACCCAAGTTAAAACGACATACATGGCGGCGATCAGTGCTGCCTGAACCATGTGTAAAACGTGCTTATTTCTCATAGATATGTATAGCCTTTCAAATTAAACATGTGAACTCCCCCGTCTTATAAAAAACGGGGGAGTCAAAAATCCTATTATTATCTTATTTTAAAATAATGCAGGATTACAGGCCAAGCATCCGCTCAATAGAAGCCTTAGAGGTAACACCTGTTACCTGATCAATCACTCTGCCATCTCTAAAGATAATCAGAGTTGGGATAGAAGTAATGCCATACTCGGAAGCAAGATCTGGCTCCTCATCTACATTTACCTTTCCAAATACGACGTTGGAATGAGAAGCGGCAAGCTGATCAATAATCGGACCCTGCATACGGCACGGACCGCACCAGGAAGCCCAGAAATCAAGCAGTACTGGCTTGTCAGACTTTAAAACGGTTTCTTCAAAATTGCTTTTTGTAATAGTTAAAACGGACATAGTAAAACTCCTTTCGCTAAATAGTATGCACCCAAGTAGGGGTGATGATTCAAGTAAAATAATTATAGTGCCAACAGTTTTTCAATCAATGCTTCAACGAGGCGTGCAGAGTGATATGATGCCATCTTGGAAAACTGTGTGTAATCCATAGTTGCACTTCCGTCTGCCTTGTCGGAGATTGAACGAATGATCAAAAATGGAACTTCATTTAAAGAAGCAACATGGGCAATTGCACCGCCTTCCATCTCAGCACAAAGACCATGGAAGGTGTCAATAAGCCAATTTTTCTTTTCCTGTCCGGAAATAAACTGGTCTCCAGTTAGGATTAAGCCCTCATAGACTGTAACATCTGGATTTGCCTCATGGCTGCAGGAAACAGCCAGATCATGGAGCAGTTTGTCAGAGGTAAATACCTTTCCAGTACCTGGAACATCACCTGGCTTATAGCCAAGATCTGTAACGTCGAGATCATGCTGGATCACCTCAGTGGAGACAACAATATCGCCAATATTGATGCGGGAATCTAAGGATCCGGCAGCACCTGTGTTTACAATCATCTTCACATCAAACAGATCAATTAACATCTGTGTGCAGGCTGCTGCATTCACCTTTCCGATTCCGGCCTTTACGATAACAACAGGATACTCATGGATGGTACCGCAAAAGAAAGACAGTCCAGCCTTTTTGACGGTCTTTTCAAGTGAAAGATGCTCAAGCAAAAGATCAATTTCCTGCTGCTCGGCACCGATAATACCAAGTGTTTTCTTCATAAAAGTATCTTAAAACCACCTTTCTTGACAATTAGAGTCAGACACGGATAAACTGGAGTTTCGTGAACTGACCTCAGGGGAGATTGCGCCCCTGATAAGATACAGTATATCAGTACAATTCGAAGATTGCAAGTATCAGATGATGAATGACTCGGTCATTGAATGGACGAGGATTAAAGCGCCTGTGTTCTAAATCATGCCCAAGAATCTTCTAGTAGAAAGTCGCGAATATTGCGGTGCTTGATTCCATTTCTGCTCATATCAAATTCATCGAGAGATACGACATACTTTGGAAAATTGTCTCGAATGTTATCATACACGCCAAATTCACGCTGAATGGTTTCGGGTGATGCGAGTAGGTAGGTTACTTGAATATAGATGAGCTCTCCACGCTTGTCACATACGAAATCGACTTCTTTGTTTCCCTCTTTTCCAACTGTGACGGTGTAGCCACGGCGCAGTAGTTCCATGTAAATGATATTTTCAAGAATTAGATTGATATCGCGCATGTTGCCGCCGAAGACGGCTTCTCGAATACCGTGATCTGCGATATAATACTTTTCATTTGAAGATAAAAGCTGTTTTCCTTGAAGATCCTGACGTTTTACCTGATAAAATAGGTAGGCATCACAACAATATTTTAAATAATTGAGAATGGTATCTGCAGAGACAGAACGTTTCTCATTTTTTAAGAATTTCACCAAAGAGGAAGCAGAAAATGGTGTCCCTATGTTTGACATAATATAAGCTGTGATTCGCTCTAGCAGATCAACATCGCGAACCTTGTTTCTTTTGACAATATCTTTTAACTGAACTGAGTTAAAAAGATCTGTTAAATATTGAATGGATGGTTCCTCGGCATAACGAAGGTTAGACAAGTATGGCATACCACCCGATACAAGATATTTTTGAAAACAGTTTGAAATTGATTCATCTGGTGCAGTGAGATGGTACAATTCAAGAAATTCTGCAAATGAAAAAGGATAAATAATAAATTCAACATATCGGCCACCAAGATAGGTAGCAAGTTCGCCGGACAACAGTTTGGCATTCGAACCTGTAATGTAAACGTCGCAGTCAAGCGTGATTCGTAGAGAATTAATGCATTTTTCCCAATCTGTTACTTCTTGAATTTCATCAAAGAAAAGGTAGACTTTTCCATCAATGGAAGAAGCAAGCTTTGTGATTTCATCATGCAGAGCCTGTGCAGTTTGCAGGTAGGTGTATCTCATATCCTCAAAGTTAATTGAGATAAATTGGGACGAATCAACACCGGATGCTTTTAATTCGTCTTTTATTAGTTCTAGCATAACGGATTTTCCACAGCGACGGATACCAGTCATAACCTTGACTAAATCGCTTCCGATAAATGGTCGGATGCGTTTCATATATAATTCACGTTTAATCATAAAAGAGGCTCCTTTCATATACTAGTGAGTATATCATATCACTAGTATACTAGATAAAACAAGTGAATATTACAATTTTATCGAGTATAAAATATAAAATTGAACATATTAGGGATTTTATCGAGTATAAAAGATGAAAAATGATTTGAGAAAATTAGAAATATTGAATACTTGGTGAAATTGCACGATAGATACACATAGAAACCTTGTGGAAAAGTCCCTTTGAACACTTGAAAAAAAGAAGTAAAATAAAAAGTGGAAAAATAAGCTTTATCTAAGAAGAGTAGAGGTCAAAGTAATGTATCATATCGGAGATTGGGTAGTTCGGTCGTCAGGCGCAGGGAAAGAAGACAACAGCGGTAGACGGACAGTATTTCAATTTGGCAGAATCTCGCTTGTACTCAGAGTTAGAGCATGCGTTAGGAAAGAGCAGAACTGATGTAGAATCGATGATCAAAAAGATTTGCGAAAAAGAATAAAACTTTAAATTTTTTGCCGTCTCGAGCATTGCTCGAGGCGGCATCGTAAATTACCGGGAAGATCGTTGACGAATCATTGACATAGGCACGCGCAATATTAATCGAAACTGGAAAAGGTAAGCTGTATAGAGAAAGTCAATATTGTAGCGCGTATCGCGACAGATGATTTTTTCTTACCAAATTATAGTATAAAGATCAAACTTATCCATCTAGGAACAACGATTTGGACTTGCGGCAAGATAGCAAATAATATATAGATAAACGAATAAAAAATGGGCGACTTTTTACTAAAAATAGAATGTTGAACAATGCTTCCTTTTCATTAATAATGAATCTATATTCACTAGAGAAGGAGGAAAATTATGTTTGGAGAGTGGAATGTTGAGGATTGGAAGGTGATTCCAAATGAAGCAAGACCAGGAATTCGCTTGTGGCTTCCATGTGCGGCAGTAGATAAACAAGATATACGTCAGGAACTTGAATTACTAAAAGAACGAGGCTTTGGGCGAGTTGAAATTACAGCTAGGTGTAATCAGCATCATGAGATTATAAAAAGTGAAGATGGATGGCCATCTGAAAATTGGAATCAACTGGTAACAGTTATTGAAGATGAAGTACAAAGACTAGGAATGAAGCTAGATGTAACCGTTAGTATGAGTTGGCCAATTAGTATACCAGAAATTCAAGATCCCGATAATTCAGCGACCGTGCATGAATTAACTTATGGAGTAAGGGAGTGTTCTAAAGACGGTTATTATGAAGGAAATGTGCCATTAAGGCGTGTAAAGCATGATAAAGGAACCCCCGAATTGGTCGGTGTATTTGCATATTTAGAGTTAAAAAATCATGTATTGAAAAAAGATAGTTATATAGATTTGATGCCATTTGTTGAAGGAAAAGGAGAAGAGGCTGTGGTGAGATGCCAGCTTCCGCAAACAGATCAGGGAAAATGGCTTATTTTTGCCTTTTATCAACAGCCAAGTTCAGAAATGGTAGAAGGAATGTATTATGTTGCAGATCATATTGGAATAGCTGGTGAAAAAGCGATAGAAGCGTATTGGCGTCCAATTCTGGAAGAAAATCAATATCCGTCTATGGAATCCATCTTCTGTGATTCAATGGAATACAATACTTGTTTGGATTGGACAGAGAATTTTGAACAGGAATTTGAGCGTAGAAGAGGATATTCAATTATTCCATATTTGGTGTGTTTGAACACTGGTTGCGTAATTCCAAAGCCAGATTCGCCAGCATATGTATTTGAAAAAGATGGTTTAGCAGAAATGATTAATTTCGATTTTTTAAAAACGCTGACAGAGTGTTATTGTGAGAATCACCTAGGGCGGCTATCTGACTTTGCAAGGAAATATGGTAAGACAATTCGGTATCAGGTTGCATATAATAAGCCTTTTGAAATTGGAAAAAGTGCATTGTATGCAGATATTCCAGAAAATGAAAGTGATGGTGGACTCACCCTAGATGGATTGAAAACAATGTCAGCAGCGGCTCATATAGCACGGAAGAAGCGATATTCTTATGAATGTGCCTATGAATATGCAAATGCCTATGGACAAACATATGAAGATTTGATGTGGTGGGTAAAACGAGGATTGATGGCAGGACTAAATGCTCAAGTAATGCATGGAGCTTCTTATTCTGGTGGGTATCATGGAACACTTTCTGTAAATGGTAATATACCAAGAATATCTTGGCCTGGATTCGAGACGTTTCGTGTGGCTTGTTCCAATTATTGGAATCGGACGTTGTCAATAGAAGATGCAAGAGGGTGTATGGATACGATTGCCCGTCTGAATGCAATCTTTATGAAAACTGCAAAGGTGGATTGTGCAATTTTTAGAGAAAGTTATGATCTTGCAGGAATAGAGGAAAGTGGAATGTTGTATTCGGATGGAGGGGCTCTTATGAGGTCTGGCTATACATATGAGATGGTAAGTACTGCACTTCTTCAATTGCCACAAGCAATAGCAGAGACTATTGAAACTCCATGGGGATCAAAGGTTGTGATAGACCCAGATGGGGTTTCATATCAATGCTTAATTATTCCATATCAGAAGTATATCTCAAAAGAGTTTTTGCAATGTGTGCAGAGTCTTTTGCAATCAAACTTCCCAATAATTTGGGTGGGAAACTTCCCAAATGGGCCAATGTATTATTCGGAATGTAAAAGTTTAGAAGAGGTATCTTGTTGGAAAAAGCAGTTGCAACAGATTTGGGAAAAAGTAATTCATGTTGATACACTTGAACAAATTCCAGAAGTACTAAAGAAACATGATATTTTCCCAGCAACTGAATTGGATCATGCAGAAAAAATGATAACGGCAAAACATGTGGATAAAGAGAAAAAAATCAACTATTACGCGTTTTACTACTTTAACAGCAAAATGCCAAAAAATAGAAAAAATATTTTTGATAGAAAACCACGTAATGGGTATGAACGCCCAGGGAATAGTTCTCGAAAGCATATTACGGTATACTTGGATTCAGAAGGCAGCGTTTATCGGTGCAATCCATGGAATGGAAAGAGTTATCCGGTATATGCAGTAACGGGAAACCATAGGAGTAAGTGTAGTTTTGATATACAAGAAGACGATCTTATTATTTTGGCAGTTGATGAGACGAATAAGGGGAAAAATGAACAAGACGGCAGTGCTGAAGCTGATTTTTACAAGGACGAAGAAAAATGGATTCCTGTTCAGTTTCAAAAGGTGACAATGGAAAAGTTTGAACCAAACCAGCCAGGAGAAATGTCATTTTTAAGAAGCCATTATACAGAAAAAAAGAAGAGGTATCAGCTAATGGATGGTTTAAAACCATGGAGAAAGTTGGATCCAGAGTTGGAAGCTTTCGTAGGTCGTGGAGTTTATGAGGGAAGCTTTGAAATTCAGAAAATTCAAGACGAAGAACGATATATTTTATGTTTGGGAGAAGTTTCTGATACATTTCAGGTAGAGATAAATGGAAAACGAACAGATTTTCCGGATCAGGTGATGAAAACAGTTGATGTGACATCATTCGTTCATAGTGGAAAAAATCAACTCCATGTTACAGTGACTGGAAATTTGTATAATTATTTGGTGGGAGGACGTCAGAATGAACCAGATTTATGCTTTAAGATTCCAGTTCCATATGAACCAAAAGATTACGGAATTTATGAAACCAAAGAAAAAAAGTGCGGGGTTCTTGTGGTAAAACAAGAAAAGCATTTCTAAAAAAAAGGCGATTTTTTGCTGAATTTTACGCGTTGTAAAAAGACTCCTTATTTAGGATAATATAATCAGAAAAAGGCAAGTGAGGTGATAGCATGAAACATAAAACCAATTCAGTAGAAACGTACAGAAAGGAGACTATTTGGCATAACATTCGGAAATTTTGGCCGTATTATATTATGGTAATTCCAGGAGTAATCTATTTTATCATATTTAAGTACATTCCGCTGGTTGGAAGTGTGATTGCATTTCAAGACTATTCGATAATCAAAGGAATAGGAGCAAGCAATTGGGTTGGATTGGAAAATTTTAAAAAATTATTTTCATATTCAGATTTCCCGAGAATCTTGTCCAATACGATCATACTTGGATTATGTAAAACGGTGCTAATTTTTCCGATCCCTGTAATTTTGTCATTGATGCTCAATGAGGTAAAAAGTTTAAAACTGAAAAAAGTGATCCAGACAGTGATCTACATTCCATATTTTCTTTCTTGGGTAATTGTTGGCGGAATTATATTTGATTTATTTGGAATCGGAGGATTGTTTAATAACATTCGACAGTTTTTTGGATTAAAGCCACTACTAGTAATGCAAAAGGAAAGTTGGTATCGTCCAATTTATGTAATTGCGGCAATCTGGAAGGAATCTGGTTGGGGAACAGTCGTATATTTGGCGACAATTAGTGGTTTGGATCCATCTATTTACGAGGCTGCGGCTATTGATGGAGCAAGTAGATTTGGAAAAATTAGATATATTACATTTCCACTTTTGATTCCAACAATTGTGACTGTATTTTTGTTGAACATCGGAAATTTCTTAGAGTTGGGATTTGATCAGTCGTTCAACCTGCTAACACCAATGACATATAGTGTGGGAGACATTTTGGATACTTATGTATATCGTGCAGGTATTTTACAGGCACAGTATAGCTTTACAACTGCAGTAGGTTTGTTTCAATCGGTAATAGGATTGGTTTTGGTAATGACATTCAATAAGCTTTCAGGCTTTGTTTCAGAAAATGGAGGGTTATGGTAATGATTAAGGAGTCATGTAAAGATAAAACATTTCGGATAATTGTAACCGTAATTCTCTGTATATTTGCAGGAATATCAATTGTACCATTGCTTACCGTTGTAGCGATGTCTTTTAGCTCGAAGGCTGCTTCTGATATGAATATTGTGAATCTTTGGCCAGTCGATTTTACACTCTCATCATGGTATTATATACTAAGCAGAGTAGATATCTGGAAATCATTTGCATTGACATTAGTGGCAACGCTTGCAACAACATTTCTAGCATTGCTTATTACATCATTGATGGCATATCCATTAGCAAAAAAGGAATTTAAAATTCGAAGAATTGTGATGATCTTTGTTACTGTTACAATGGTATTCAAAGCACCGGTAGTTCCATATTTTTTGGTAATGAAGGGGATCGGAATGATAAATAATCCGATGGTATTGGTTTTGCCTCATATTCTGACGGCTTACAATATGATTATTATGAGAACATTTTTCTCAAATTTCCCGACGGAAGTGGAAGAGTCAGCTAGAATTGATGGGTGTGGCTGTTTTCGGGTACTATGGAAAATAGTGCTGCCTTCCTCAAAAGCTGTTTTGGCATCAGTGGGATTATTCTATGCAGTAACGGCATGGAACCAGTTTCAACATCCACTGATGTTTATCCAAGACACAAAATTATATCCATTACAATTAAAGATTAGGCAGCTGATCAATGGAGGATCAGAATTGATGTCTGTTACAGCAGCACAGGATGTCAATTATACAGAAAGCACATTAAGTGCAGCAACTGTTGTTTTTGCAATTATTCCAATTATTATGGTGTATCCATGGCTACAAAAATATTTTGCAAAAGGTGCAATGTTAGGTTCTGTTAAGGGATAAAAAGATAGGCTGTTAAATCAGCTACCATAAAAAACAAAAGTGAAAAGGAGGCAACTTATGAAAAAGGAAAGGATATTATCTGTGATAGCAGGTGGAACAATGGCGCTGACTAGTGTATTCGGAACGTCTGTAATTCCGGTGTGGGCAGATGAAGAAAATGTTGTGGACTTAGAAGTATGGAGTGGAAATGGAGGCGGCTATTTAGGCTCAGAAAAAGGAAGTGCCACCTATAATTTCTATAAGGATTTGCTTGGTATTGGAATTATTGAGCCATATGTTGAATGGAATGGTGGAACGACATATGCAGAACAGTTGAATTTGAGTATTGCATCTGGCGAAATGCCGGATTTGTTTGCACCAGTCAATGGAATGGAAAATGATTTGATTAAAAACGGTGCACTTTTGGATTTGACAGATTTACTTCCAGAAAAAGCACCACATTTATGGGAAGCTGTTTCGGAAGATATTTGGGATGTTATGAAGGCAAATGATCCGACTGGTGAAGGAAGAATTTATATGATTCCAAATGTATTAACGTATCCATTGTGCAGTGGTATGATCCGACAGGATTGGTTGGATGAATTGGGGCTTTCAATGCCAGAAACTCAGGATGAGTTGGTAGAGGTTTTAAAAGCATTTCGTGATCAAGATCCAAATGGAAATGGAATAGCAGATGAAATTCCGACAGGAGGACGAGCGGAAGCACGATGGATGGATGACTTATTTGCCATGTATGGTGTCGCTATGTGGGAGGGATATCCTCAGTTTGATTTATATGATGGTGAATTGACATATTCAGCAGTGACCCCAAATATGAGAGATGCACTGGAATGGATATCGGAATTGTATCAGGAAGGTTTAATTGATCCAGAAACACTTTTGAATGACAAAGCTGGATGGGAAGGAAAGGTGAATTCTAATCAGGTAGGTGTATTCTTCCATCAGGGCAGGTACTCTTATCAGTATGCAGAAGCGTGCGAGAATGCAACTGGTGTAAAAGCACAGTGGGTATTGCTGCCGATGATCAGCGCGGATGGATATGATGGATTTTATTCGATGAGATCAATCAATGGAATTTTCTGGGTCGCAAAAAATACAGATGACGAGGCGAGAATTGATGCAATTATGACTGCATTAGATGCCATGGCAAATCCAGATTATAGAGAGGATTTATTTTATGGAGTAGAAGGCATGCATTATGAGGTTGTGGATGGCGAGAAAGTAAAGCTTCCGAGAGATGTTACAAAACAGGAAGTGTTGAGTCTTGACCCAGACGGGCAGATGATCTCTACAGTAGATTCGTTTACGATGACACTAGAAACAATCAATACACCAGAGCGTTCTTGGGCAGTACAGCAGTCGATTGATAATTTAGCGACCAGTGTTGACTATGGAAAGAGAATTGCTTCAGACGGTATGCCATCAAGTGTCTATGAGGGTTACCCCGACATTGAAAATCGTACACTTTATGTAGAGTATGCGTCAAAAATTATTACGGGCGACTGGCCAATTGAAAAATTTGATGAGTTTGTAGAAAAATGGTACAGTAGCGGTGGACAGGAAGTGACAGACGCTGCAAGAGCATGGTATAATACAACATATCAGGAATAATGGATACAGAGAGCCTGAATCTGCAAGCAGTTGCAGATCAGGCTTTCTGATCGCTATTGATTAGAAAAAATCACAATTCTGTTATGATAAAAATGCGGAGGTAGCGGTAATGAAAAAGTTAAGATTACGCAGTAAAATGATAGCTACATATTTGGTGGCATGTATGATTCCTCTATTGGCTTCATCGCTGATATTGTATTGGACATCAGCAGAGACGCTAGAGACATCAACAAGAGAATTGACAAGAATATTTAGCTCTCAGATTGTGACAGAAATTGATGGATTAATTAATGATTATGATCAATTAACCAAAGTGGTACTAGTGGATAGTGATACATTAAAGGAATTAAAAAGGGATTCAAAAAGTGTAATTGACGAAGTGAATCGAAAATTATTGATGAGGAAAATTTTGATGAGATTGGCGATGTTGAAACCAGAGATTCAAAATGCAGCATTAATTGTCGATGAAGATTATTATTTATACAGTAATGTTAATGCAGGTTCAATTGATATGAGTGCATTAAATAGTCAGGATTGGTATCAAGAAGTTCAGTCTTCAGATTCACTTTTGTTTTTGACAAGATTGCATGATCGCTCTTATTATGAGTACGATAGAGATGCACTTACTGTTACATTTGCGCGAAAAATTTATGATACGAGGGGCGGATATCTAGGAATTCTTTTGATTGACCTAAATCCTAATAGTCTTATTACACTAACTAATGAAATTTTATTGACCAGAAACCAATATAATATTCGAATCTGTATTACGGGTGAAGAAGATAGAATTCTCTATGATTCAGATGCCGCCAGTGGAATAAGATCGTGGAAAGAAGTTCTTGAACAGAAAAATGATTTTCAAGAAGATGAAAAGGAATCTTATTATGTGGTTTCTGATATGACAGAAAAATGCAGAATTAAGGTTAATACAATTATTCCACAAAGTACACTTCTTCTGGGAGTGAATCATATTCAAATCACAATGATAATAGCAGTTGTGGTTTGTGTGGTAGTCGTGATTTTTTTGTCAACATTGTTTGCCAGCACGATTACAAAACCGATTGTATGCTTACAGAAAAATATGAAACAGGTTGAGCTAGGAATTTATGAAAAAATGGATCCAATTGTATCTCAGGATGAAATTGGAGAATTGGTACATAATTATAATCATATGATTGTTCAGATGAAGTCATTGATTCAGGATGTATATCTTGCAGAAATTAAACAAAAAAATGCAAGGTTTCAGACGTTGCAAATGCAGATTAATCCTCATATGTTATATAATACATTGGAATCTATACGGATGAAAGCCATTTTGCATGGAGATGAAGAAACGGCACAGATGATAAAAATTTTAGCCAAAATGTTTCGAATGACTTTGAGTAAAAGTGGGATGACTCATAGGATTCAGGATGAAATTGAGTATGCACAAAATTATCTGTTACTCCAAAATATGAGATATAAAGGTGCATTGACATTAGAGCAATATTTGGATCAGCGAATACTGGAGTCTGAGATCATAGCGATCGTATTGCAGCCAATTATTGAAAACAGTATCGAGCATGGATTTAAAGGATATGGGACTCAATTATGCATCTGTTTGACTGGGGAAATCACAGATGAAGGTAATATTCTAATAAGGATTGCAGATAATGGAAGTGGAATGACATCAGAGATGGCTGCTCAAATGAATAAGAAACTTGAGATCCAAGCAAAAGACATCACACTGGATGAGGAAGAGACAAATGGCGCTAGCATTGGATTGAAAAATATCGCAGAGAGAATTCGAATCCATTATGGAGATGGATATTATTTAAGAATCAGTAGTGCCAATGAAAAAGGAATTGAGGTGGAAATGTGTATACCGGGAATATGGAAATAAGTAGCAAAGAAAATCTTGAAAAATATCGTATTATGATAGTGGAGGATGAGCCAGATATTGCAGAGGGATTGAAATATTTAATTGAAAGGATGGGTTATAGTTATTTTGTGACAGGTATTTTCTATAATGGTCAGGATGGTGTTAATCAAGTAGTTCAACAAAAGCCAGATATTATTATTACGGATATTCGAATGCCAGGGATGGACGGGTTAGAAATGATTCAGAAAATACAAAATGTAATGCAAAACTGTAATTTTATTGTATTAAGTGGATATGCAGATTTTGCCTATGCGAGAGAGGCATTGCGGCTGGGAGTACAAGATTATTTGACAAAACCGGTAGATGAGGAAGAATTATATCGTGTTTTAAGACAGACTTGCGAGAAAATTAAGAAAAGGAAGGAGAGAGAAAATAGGCTAGAGTGTTTGGAAGGAAATGTAAAGCGATATAGTGAAGATATTTCCAAATTTCGAATCAGAGATCTTTTGTTGTTATCAAATAGACCAGAAGATAGGTTGGAAAGAGAGATGGAAGCTGTGGGTATAGATAGTAATGGCGATCAGTATGTATGCTTGTTGCTTGAAGAAAAAGAAACGATTTGGACAGAAGAGATCTGTAAACAAGTGGAGTCTGAATTAAAAAAGAAGAGCAAAATAAAAGTTTGTATTGCTGTTTTAATGAATGATAAAAAAATTGCAGCATTTGTTGGATTTGATGTTAGAGAGACAGATAAAATTTTACAGCAAATGACAAGTATTCTATCAGATTTCCTACATTCAGCTAGCTGCGGAATCAGTAGAATTTATCAAAAAACTGGACAACTTGGACGATCATATGAAGAAGCCCAATGTGCATTGAATTACAAGCTTGTAAATGGACTGGGAAGTGTAATTTTATATGAAGAAATCAATAAAATTCCAGATAAAACAGTAAGAATGTCATCAAATGATATGCGAGAGTTAGAATTGGCAATTGCGGCAATGGATAAAGTAAATTGTGAAAAAATTATCCGAAGAATGTTTCAAAAAATTGCTGAGAGTGAAAAAATGAGCATAAAAGATTTGCAAATTTTTACGGTAAGCTTGATTCTGTGCGGAATTCGTCAGATGCCTTCACTTCAATATCAGTTGAATGAATTTTTGGGTAGAAACATTTTATCATTGGAAAATGTATCGAAATTTCAATCAATAGAACGTAAGCGATGAATATGACTACGTTCACGACCTACAGGGAACCTCAAATTGAGAGGTTCCCACGGTTTTCAGGTTTTTCAATTGATGTATCAGTTACACCTGAACATTTCTCTTTTATGAAGTCACTCCATGGCATTAACTGTTCTATGCCTGCGGGCTCATCTTTGTAGTCCGGCATATACAGCAGCAGAGTGTACAGATATTGATAAACATTCAGGTTGTTTGCTTTGGCTGTCTCAATCAGGCTTAGGACAGTTGCACTTGCACGGGCTCCATCTACCGTGTTATGGAACAGGAAGTTCTTTCGTCCCATAACATAAGATTTCACTCGCCTTTCAGCGGCATTGTTGGAAATTTCACATCTTCCGTCCTGCAGATAGTTCATGAGCGTTTCCTTATGATTGAAAGCATAGTTCACTGCCTTCTCCAGCTTGCTTCCGCCTGTTGGTGAAAGTGTTTCAAGCCAGCTCCAGAATTCTTCCCAGATCCGTGGCTGTGTTTCAAGGCGTTTTTGTTTGCGTTCATCTGCCGGAAGATCTTTATAAAGTCGCTCTTCATAAAACAGTCGGTTACAGAACTCTACACCTTTTTGAGCTGCACTGAGTTTCTCGTTAGAAGCTGTCTTATCATCTGGTTTTTCTTGTGCCTGTTCAGAATTAATATCCAACAGCTTCTGCTTTTTTCGACGTTCCGCAGGAATCGCTTCAAAGAACTTTCGACGACAGTGTGCAAGACAACATGCCAGAACAACGTCCTCGATTCTTCCATACGCAGAATAGCCGTCGCATTGAAGCATTCCGGTAAAGCCGGCTAAAAACTTGATTGGATGATCGCCTCCACGTCCTGAGCAATAATCATACAGAACGATTTTGGGTTCACCATCTGTCCCACTCAGATAAACCCACATGTAGGACTTCGATGTTGCAGCCTTTCCTTCTTCATGAAGTACCTGGCATGGAACTTCATCTGCATGAATAACTGATCGGCTGATCAGCTCCACATGCATCGCTTGATAAATCGGTAACAGGTATTCCAAAGCACATGTGTTATACCAGTTAGCGGCGGTCTCGCGCGGAAGTGGAACTCCTTTTTCTTTCCAGTCCTTTTCCTGTCTGTAGAAAGGCAGATGCAAAAAGCTTTTCTGGTACATAACCATAGCGACCATATCCGGTGATGCCGGACTATGCGGCATTAATGCGGTTGGGGTCTTTGCTTGTGTGATTGTGGTATCATCCTCTTCACGGCAGACCGGACAGATCAGCTTTTCCTGCATGTAACGGACACGCACTATCTTAGCCGGAGTAATTCGCAGTTCTTCACGGATAAAGGTATATCCCATATGTTCCATTTCTGCACCACAGTCTGGACAAAGGCGCTCTTGCTGTGGAACATCGCATAAGACTTCTTCTATCGGAAGGAGTGCATAAAGATCATCACGTTTAGCCTTTTTCTTTCTGGTACGTGTATGTTCTTTCACAGGGATACCGGATTCCTGCTCGGAGGCTTCTTCACAAACAGGTTCATCAGTTTGTTTTTTTTTACTTTTTTCGCTGGATATTCCAAAAAACTTTCTTTTGAATTCATTTAGTGTTTCGGTCAGATTTGCGATTGTTGCCTTAAGATCAACTGCGTTTTCCTGAAGCATTTTTACTGTTGCCTCAAGATTTTTAATCGTTGCTTGAAGGGTAGCAATCGTTTCATCTTTCTCATTCAGACGTTCTTTCAGCATCTGAATTAATTCCTGAGTCTGATCCAACTCCTGCATTCGTGCCTTCCTCCTTCCTTTTTTCTGAGTGCTATTATAAAGGAAAAACAGGCATGGTGCAACCAGACGCAAAAAAAGCTTCGTCATTCTGACGAATACTGTTTTGTGGATAACTCAGCTGTCAGATGACAGTACAACTGCAACACTCAGGCATTGGAGTCCAATCTGTCCACAAACAGGCGTATTCCTCAGCGAAGACTTGGGGACAAGTCCCCCATACGGGGAAGAAACGATTTTAAAAACTTTTTGAGATTCTATGTTTTTCATAAAAACTAGAAGTCTTTTCGTTTGTCCCCGGCATGAATAGCTTTCGGTTGGTCAATGCTCAGTCCTTCAGTCAGCCAGCGAAACTGCTGACGGGTTAATTGACGGGCTTCACTGGCATTTGTAGGCCATTGAAAACGTCCGCTTCCGTCAAGCCTTTTTTGCAGTAATACAAAGCCGTCTTTATCGAAGTGAAGTGCTTTGATTTTTCGTTTGTCTCTCCCACAGAACAGATACAGTGCATTCGCATATGGATTTAGTTCGTATTTATCACGAATAATCGCCATTAAGCCATCGAAGCTTTTTCTCATATCGGTCCTGCCGGTGATCAGGTAGATCTTCGATACACCGGACAGATCGCCTAACACAGGCGATGCAGCGCTGACAGAGTATGAAAGATTGCACTTTCGGACGCTGCATTTGTGATTCCGATCTGAAAGCCATTGATCTGCACAAGAATTGCTGCATCTGCCTTTGTGTCCTTTGATAGACAGGACTGAGGATGTTCCGATACAGCCGGCTGTTCAAATGTAACTTGAACAACTTCCTGTTTTTGTGCAGTCAGAGTTGTTTTTGAATGAGACTCCGGTATTTCACAGGCTCTCTTACGGAATTTCTGAATCTGGTAATAAAAGTTACTCGGACAGATTTGATGTGCCTCGCACCATTGCTTATCCGTAAGTCCACTCAAACGGCACTCCTGAATCAGAGAAAGCCACTCCTCATCTGTACGATATTTTCTTTTTGTCATAGGTGTCGTTTACTCCTAATGTTATTTGGAGTGGATATAGCACAGGCTCCAAATGATTTGAAGTAAAATGGTCCTAAGTGCAAAACTGAGAAACAGAAGACTTGCCACTCCATGCAATAATTATGACACGGTTTAGGCAGATATGGAATCCGGGGTGTTATTCATCGCTTACAATAGAACAAATGCAGAATTGGATTATAAATGTTTTGTTTGGAATGTTTGATTTGAAATTGAAAGAGAAAATGCTGGAAAGAAAGGATGTGATTGAAGAAATACGAGAATATATTACAAAAAATTTTGATAAGGAAATTTCACTAAAAGATATATCAGAACGTTTCTTTATTAATCCGTCTTATTTTAGCCAGGCATTTAAAAAGAAAACAGGGGAAACCTATCAGAATTATGTGACTAATTTACGTATTGCAAGAGCAAAAAAGTTGTTAGAAGAAACTGATTTGAAAGTTTATGAAGTTTCGGAAATGGTGGGGTATCCAGATACCAAACATTTTAGTAGGGTTTTTGAAAAAGTAGCAGGAATGAAGCCAACAGAATACAAAAAAAGATAAAAAGGCAGTGGATATCGTCTGGGAAAGGAGAAAAATGACACTATATATTGGAACCAATTATCATCCACATGACTGGCCTCGTGAGCAGTGGGAGAAGGATTTTGCTAGAATGAAAGAGGCTGGTTTTACTACGGTTCGTTTGGGACATTTGTGTTGGGATAGTTACGAACCACAGGAAGGAGTATATACGTTTGAATGGTTTGATAAAGTGATGGATTTATGCCAAAAAATAGGATTGGGCGTTTTTTTAGATATTTCAGTAAGGCCAGCGCCTAGATGGGTACATAAACTTTGTCCAGGCTGCAATATTTATGGAAAAAGTGGAAACGAGCAAGGCAGTTTGCGCAGATATATGGAAGATGTGGGAGATCCAGCTTATCAATATTATGCATTTAGATTTGCAGAGAAAATGGTGGAACGATATAAAGATCATCCGGCATTGTTTGCATTTGGATTATGCAATGAAATTGGAGATGGCTATTTTTCCTATTCAGAATATGCTAGAAAACGCTATGTTAATTGGTTAAAGAAAAAGTACAAAACAGTAGAGGCATTGAATTGCGCATGGAATTCATGGAGATGGAGTAGGCGGGTAAATGAATTTAATGATGTCTTTTTTCCAGAAAATGAAATAGCTATGGGTTCTCCACAAGAATGGTTAGATATGAGACGCTTTTATTCAGATGAAATAGGCGAATTTATTGGAAAGTTAGCATCTATCGTAGAAAAAACAGCACCTGGAATAGCACATTCTTCTAACCACTATGCTGAAAAAGATAAATTTGGGTTTGATTATATGAAGTATGCTGAAAAATTTGTGGATTATCCGGGAATTGGTTTTTACCCAGGATATGAGGCTGGAGATATGGATCACTATCAATATTTGAACATGGTATATGGGCAGAGGTTGACAGAAATGAGAAAACCTATGTGGTGTTTAGAATATCAGACGGGTCAGAAAGGAATTCAAAGAGGTCCTTATGGGGCATTGCGAATGCATATCTTTCTTTGCTTGCTAAATCGAATGCAGATGGTATTGGGATGGACATGGAGAACAATGTTAGCCGGTGAAGAACAGTATTTGTACGGACTTTTGGATCATGATGGTGAACCAAATTATAATTTTTTTGAGTACAAATGGATTGCATCAGATCTAAAGAAACTCGAAAAATTTGCGTTTCCATATCTTCCCAAACCAGAGATTGCGGTGGCATATCATTATGATAGCGCATGGGATTCTCAGTATGACACACTTCAATTTCGCCAGCCATATCGTGTGGCAGTAACAGAGATCACCCGAGCACTTTGGAAACGAAATATGGATTATAATATAATTGATCTAAAAAATAGAAAAGAAAATTATAAAGTTATTTTCATTCCGATGCATGTTATTATAGATGAAGATACTGCCGAAGCCATTCGAACTTATGTGAGGGAGGGGGGAACTGTAGTTATGACAGCGTATTCAGGAATTGCAGATCAAAATGGAAAGGCATGGGGAACACCAAGACCAGGTAGAGTGGATGATGTATTCGGAATTCGTATTTCTGGATTTTATAGGACTGATCAACAAGCTTTTTTTGCAAATGATTGTAAAACCTGGAATGATGGGAAGTCAGTTCGAGAAAGTTTGCAAATAAAATGTGAAGAAAATACAGTAATGGTGAATGTAGATTATTATGAGGAGATTCAATTAAAAACGGCAAAATCGCTTGCAGTCTTTCAGGGTAAGGAAATGTGTGCCATATCTGAAAACAGATATGGAAAAGGAAGTGCTCTTTATGTGGCAGTAGAGCCAAATCGAGATATAACGACCTTTTTGCTAGATGTATTTTCAAAACGCTTTAACATTGAAAAAGCGCTAGAATTACCAGATGGTGTCAAGGGAAGAAAAATTGCACAACATCAACATTTCTTTGTGAACACAACAAATAAGCCGATTTCTTTTCAGGTCCCTGAGGCGGGAATTGGAGTTTTGTCTGGGAAAAAAATTGAAAAAGAATTTTGTTTGCAACCGTATGATGGAGAATTAATTATAGCAGAAAATTAAAATTTGCAAAAATACCTTTTGAGATTAGAAAATTGCTCAAAAGGTATTTTTGTTTGGGCTTGCGATGGACTCGTATTTGTATTATAGTAGTGAAAAAAGTGCCAGACTCGAGTTGACGTATCGGAAAGGGTTCGTTAAGTGAGCTGTCATGAAAAATAGAGTTGAAGTTTGGAGGAAAATGGTAGTGAATATTAAACTAGTAAAGCTGACTGTTGAATATAAGAAGCAGCTGACAGATATGATGGATGAGTGGCTGGCAGTCGAAAAGGACTTCTCTCCATATGCAATTAGAAAGAATGATTACCATGATTTTGAGTACTATTTGGAAAATCTAGAGACAAAAGAAGGCGAAAAGCCTGGTCTTGTGCCGGACTCTGTCTATTTTTGTTTAGATATCGACCGCAATATTTTTGTCGGTGCTGTGAATATTCGCCATTATTTAAACGAAAGTCTTTATAAGAGTGGTGGGCATATTGGCGATGGGATTCGTCCGAGTGAGAGAAGAAAAGGTTATGCGACAGCGATGATTGGTCTGGCTCTTGAAAAATGCAAAGAACTTGGCATTAACAAGGTGCTAATGACCTGCGATAAGACCAATATTGGATCAGCAAAATCAATTATAAATAACGGTGGTGTATTGGAGTCTGAGTTTGAAGAAGACGGTGTGGTGGAGCAGAGATATTGGATTACGCTGGTTTCAATTTGAATTGCGAAGGTGTCAGATGCAAAGGATTTGCCAGATATGCAAGTCTAGCTGTGGAAGATGAACATTTGACGAGGTGATCGGCACGATAGCTTTATCATATATTAAGGAAAGGAAAGACAGAATGCAGTATCGCAAAGATAGAAAAGGCAATGACATCTCCTTATTAGGATTTGGTTGTATGCGATTTGAGGGAAGCGGAACAGGAGAATATTTTCAAAAGGCAAATGATCAGGTGATGGAGGCAATCAGACAGGGTATAAACTATTTTGATACTGCATATGTCTACAAAAATAATGAAAAAGTTCTTGGACGTATTCTGGCCGAGAACAATTGCAGAGATCAGATTTATATTGCGACAAAGCTTCCGCAGTATATGGTGCGTTCCGTTGCACAGGCAGAAAAAATCTTTAATCAGGAGCTGGAGCTTTTGCAGACTGATCATATTGATTATTATCTTATGCATATGCTGAATGATTTGGCTTCTTGGAATCGCTTAAAAGCGATGGGGCTTGAGGATTGGATCAAGGAGAAAATGGCCAGCGGAAAGATTCGAAATATCGGTTTTTCCTATCACGGCAATACCGAGAATTTTAAGCCAGTTGTAGATGCGTTTGACTGGGATTTTTGCCAAATCCAGTATAACTATCTGGATGAAAATATTCAGGCAGGAAAAAAAGGTCTTTTGTATGCGGCAGAAAAAAATCTTCCAGTGATCATTATGGAGCCTCTTCGAGGAGGCCGTCTTGTTGGAATGTTGCCAGAGACAGCGAAAAAGCGCATTGCAAAGTCTAATGTAAATGAGTCAGCTGCTTCGCTAGCACTTCGTTGGCTTTACGATCAGCCACAGGTAACATGTGTGTTATCCGGAATGAACTCAATGGAGATGGTAAATGAGAATTGTAAAACTGCATCACTGGCATTGCCAGGTTGCCTTACAGCTGATGAGAGACAACTGATTGAGGATGTGAAAAATGATATCAAAAATAGTGTAAAGGTAGGCTGTACAGGATGCAATTATTGCTGCCCATGTCCGAAGGGAGTAGATATTCCAGCTGTTTTTCAGTGTTATAATCAGTTGTCAGAAGACAGTCATGCGCGCTGGCGCTATATTCAGATGACGACATTTAGAAAAGAGACAACAAATGCTGCAAAATGTGTTGGCTGTGGTGCCTGTACAAAGAAATGTCCTCAGCATCTGGATATACCGCAGTTATTGAAGGAAGCTAAAAAGGAGCTTGAGACTCCGATGTTTAAGATTATAAATTGGGGAACGCATTTTTTCCATTTTTATTAAGATATATATAATTAGAAAAAACGACACACTAGCGTGCCGTTTTTTGGGGTCTTGATCAATCTCGTTATCTTTGTACATCAAAGCTCTGGTTCATAAGTCTCTGGATACTTTCAACATCAGTGATATTTGTATCGCCATGGATGGAGTGTTTCATAACAGAGGAAGCAACGGCAAAGTTGACAACGTCTCTTGGCTTATAATTGTTCATGAGAGCATAAATAAGGCCAGATGAGAAGGCATCGCCGCCGCCTACACGGTCAAGAATCTGGAAGCGGAAAAGCTTGCTTTCGTATGTCTGTCCATTATAATACAGGTAAGCCTTTAAGGAGTTTTCGCTGCTTGAGTGTGTGTAGCGAACATGTCTTGCAATTGCTTTGAAATGATAGCGGTCTGCCATTGCCTGGAAGATGCGGTCCTGCTCCTCGTAATCAGGCTGCATGGACATGCCATCCTTTAAATCATGGCCATTTTCATCCTGCAGATGAAGTGGTTCAATACCAATAAGCACATCGACATATGGAAGGTAACGGCTGATGATATCTCTTGCCTCGTCGAAGCTCCACAGCATACTGCGGTAATTGCAGTCAAAGCTGATTGTCATGCCGAGCTGTCTTGCTGCGTAGATTGCAGCTTCGATTAAGATCTGGCAGCTGTTAGAAAGTGCCGGTGTGATTCCGCTTAAGTGAAGCCAGTCATAGCCTTCAAGCAAAGCCTTAAAGTCAACTGTAGTATAGTCATATTCTGCAAAGGCAGAATGTTTACGGTCATAAATTACTTTAGAGGAACGCACACCAATTCCTTCCTCAAGGAAATAAACGCCCATGCGCTCACCGCCGAAGATAATAGGGGATGTATGTACATCATTTGCCTTTAAGGAGCGGACTGCGCTTCGTCCGATATCATTGTCAGGAAGGACAGTAAATACTGTAGTATCAACGCCAAGGTTTGCTAAGGAGACAGCAACATTTGCCTCAGCACCGCCAAAATTAACAACGTAAGAGCTGGTAGTGCGGATTTTCTCATAATCCGGAGGGGAAAGACGCATTAAAAGTTCGCCGATTGTGATAAACTTCATGATTTTTGATTCCTTTCTTTCACTATTTAGAGACGTTTCACTATTACTGTCATTATAGCTAATATGTAAGAAAATTACAAGTAAAATTAAAATAGTATCAGGTTGCAAAATCTTTTATAGTAAACTATAATGGAATTTAAGTTAGGTTTTTGCCTGGCTTAGATACGCACAAGACAGCATGGAGGTACATACAGTATGGTTCAATTATTTGAAAGTGGTGCATACCTGATTGACGGAAAAGAGCTGATCGCAGACAATGCAGATGCGGCAGTGCAAGTAGCGGCAAAGACAGGCCGTACAATTTCAAAAGAGGAAGCGGCAAAGCAGACGATGGCATATAAGATTCTGCAGGCGCATAACACATCAGGGGACGACGAGCATTTAAAAGTGAAGTTTGATCGTCTTACTTCACATGACATTACCTTTGTTGGAATTATCCAGACAGCAAGAGCCAGCGGACTTGAGAAATTTCCAGTTCCGTATGTTTTAACTAACTGCCATAACAGTCTTTGTGCGGTGGGCGGAACCATCAACGAGGATGATCATATGTTTGGTCTTTCCTGTGCACAAAAATACGGCGGTGTCTATGTACCTCCGCATTTAGCAGTTATTCATCAGTATGCAAGAGAAATGCTTGCAGGCTGCGGCAAGATGATTCTTGGTTCAGACAGCCATACACGCTATGGTGCACTTGGAACAATGGCATGTGGTGAGGGAGGACCAGAGCTTGTAAAGCAGCTTCTTGGCCGTACTTACGATATTGATATGCCTCAGGTTGTTGCAATTTATCTGACAGGAAAGCCTGTAAAGGGTGTTGGCCCTCAGGATATCGCATTGGCAATCATCAAGGCTGTATTTGCAAACGGCTATGTAAAAAATAAGGTAATGGAGTTTGTTGGACCTGGCGTTGACAATTTGTCTGTTGATTACCGTATAGGTGTCGATGTTATGACTACTGAGACTACATGTCTGTCATCTATCTGGAAGACAGATGAGAAGGTACAGGATTTCTATGAGATACACAGACGTCCGGAGGAGTATAGAGAGTTAAATCCGGGAGCAGTGGCATATTATGACGGTGTTGTATGTGTTGATCTGTCAGCAATTCGTCCGATGATCGCAATGCCATTCCATCCGAGCAATGCATATACGATTGATGAGCTGAATGCTAATCTTGATGATATTCTGGCTGATGTAGAGAAGCGTGCAGCAGTGAGTCTTGGAAATAAAGTTCCGTTTACTTTGCGTGACAAGGTAAGAGATGGCAAGATGTATGTTGATCAGGGTGTTATCGCAGGATGTGCAGGCGGCGGTTTTGAGAATCTGTGTGATGTTGCCGATATGTTAGATGGACAGAGCATCGGTGACGGACGTTTCTCATTAAGTGTATATCCGGCATCTCAGCCTGTTTACATGGAATTAATTAGAAACGGCAGCATTGCAAAGATCATGGAAACTGGTGCAACTGTTAGAACAGCATTCTGTGGACCATGCTTTGGTGCAGGTGATGTTCCGGCAAATAATGCATTTTCAATTCGTCACTCAACAAGAAACTTCCCAAATCGTGAGGGTTCAAAGGTCAACAACGGACAGATCGCATCAGTTGCACTTATGGATGCACGTTCAATTGCAGCGACAGCACTTAATAAGGGCCGCCTGACAGCAGCAACTGATATTGATGTGAACTTTACAAAGCCAAAGTACTATTTTGACAGTCATATCTACGAGAAGCGTGTTTATAATGGTGTAGGAAAGGCAGATCCATCTGTAGAAATTCAGTTTGGACCAAATATCAAGGATTGGCCGTCAATGGTACCGCTGACCGATAATATCTTATTAAAGGTTGTATCTGAGATCCACGATCCTGTAACGACAACTGATGAACTGATTCCATCTGGTGAAACATCATCATTCCGTTCTAATCCGCTTGGCCTTGCTGAGTTTACGCTCTCCAGAAAGGATCCGGAGTATGTTGGACGTGCTAAGAAAGTTCGTGCAGCAGAAGAAGCACGTGAGGATGGAAAGTGTCCATGTCAGGCAGATGATGAGGTAGCAGCTGCATTTAATGAGATTCATAAGCTGTTCCCAGATGTAAAGGCAAGCGAGACAGAGATTGGCTCTGTAATTTATGCAGTAAAGCCGGGAGATGGTTCTGCAAGAGAGCAGGCAGCATCCTGCCAGCGTGTACTTGGCGGTATTGCTAATATTGCGAAAGAGTATGCAACAAAGCGTTATCGCTCGAATTTGATTAACTGGGGTATGATTCCATTTATTTTTGAGCCAGAGAAGCTTCCATTTGCAAATCTGGATTATATTTTTGTTCCAGGTATTCGTGATGCTGTTAAGGAAAAGCAGCCTAAGGTAACAGCTTATGCTGTCAAGGATAACGCACTTGAGAGCTTTGAGCTGGAGATTAAGCAGCTTACAGATGATGAGAGACAGATTATTCTTGATGGCTGCCTGATCAACTACTATAAAAGTCATTAAAATCTGATACTATTCAGATAAGTTTAAGCAGCGGTTTTTCAGCGCAGAGATATGTGCTGGAAAATCGCTGCCTTTTTACAAAGTCGAAACTTATAATGGGAGGAATGACGATGGAGCGTGTTAATTTACAGGAAGGCTGGCGTTTTGCCAAGGCAAACAGCAATGAGTGGACGCCGGTGAGTGTGCCGGGAACTGTTTTATCCGGTCTTTTAGAGGCAGGCAAAATGCAGGATCCGTATTACCGTGAAAATGAATATGAAGCAAGAGAGCTTCTGGCAAAGGATTATGTCTTTGAAACTGATTTTTGTATTTCAGAGGAGCAATTAAAATGGATCTTTTGCAGCCGCAGATCGAGACTTCTGTAACAGAAAAGGATGGCACTATTGAAATACAGATAAGTGCAGACTGTTTTACACCGTTTGTATGGTTAGAAATAGAAGATGATGTTATTTTCTCCGATAACTGTTTTGACTTAACATCGGAAGAGACAAAAACAATCTGCATACGAAAGGAAGATATTCTGTCTGGAAAGGTGCTTAGCGCAGATAATGTGCGAAAAACACTTAAGGTAAGAAGTCTTCGTGATACATATGAGCAGTGAAAGTAATATATTTCAATAAGTTGTAATAGAGAAACAACTTGAAAAATAATCCATATCATGCTATTCTGATGTAAGAAAGAATTGGAAAGGTAAAGGTCGAAAATCTATGGGGAAGATAAGAGAGCGGTTTTTACAATGCAAAAAGAACCGGGGTGGTTTTACTCTGGTTGAGATGATCGTCGTGCTGGTTATCATTGCAATTTTGGCGTCTTTGATGTTAGGTGCACTGAATGGCTACATAGACAAGGCAAAGGAAAAGGAAGTGCTTGCTGACTGCAGAAGTGTAGTATTAGCGGCTAATACAGTTGGATCTGAGGTTTATTCAGGAAAGACGGCGTATCGTCCGCGTACACAGGTGCAGGAGCTTTCAGGTGTAAAGCAAAATCCAGATGTTGGTTCTGATACAGGCTGCGTAGTTGAGTATGATTCTCAGTGCAATGTCATAGGTGTTGCATGCTGGACGGGTGACATTACAGCTCAGTACCTGGCACCGAATACAGCGTATAATTCATCTGCTACTGCAAAGATGGAAATCATTGATAAGGGTGCAATTGTTGTATCAGACAATTGGTCTTCTTTAAATGAGCATGCAAAGGATGTAGATGAAAACGATCAGGATTTTACGATTGATTAAGTCAGGAGGAGCAAAATGAGATCATTTGCAGAGAAATTAAATAAAGCTAAGGAAAACAAAAAGGGTTTTACACTTGTTGAAATTATCGTTGTGCTTGTCATTATCGGTATTTTGGCATCTTTGATGTTAGGTGCATTAAATGGCTATATTGACAAAGCAAAGGAAAAAACACTGACAGCAAACACAAGAAGCATTTATCTGGCAGCTCAGACAGTAGCGAGCGAGCAGTATGCAAACGGCAATACTACAGATATCCTTTCAGATAATAAGAATCTTGCAGATGTAGATTCACTTTCTGGCGGTCTTTTGACGCAGTATGGCAGTGGAAACTATGCAATTACAGTTGAGGCTGGAAAGGTTATTTCTGTCAGCGTAACCGACAGCGGAATAAAAAAGACCTGCACGATTACAGATGGAACGATCAAAATCGAGTAAATGGCAAAATGACATGGATTGAATTGATATACAGCCTTCCCTTCATACTGATGGGGGGCTGTATATTTTCATTTGCGGATGTTGTGGCAGACAGACTTCCGAGAAAAATCTCGTTTGTAAAGGGAAGATCATATTGTCCATCTTGTGGTCATACACTTGCCTGGTATGATATGATTCCGGTAGTCAGCTGGCTGCTTCTTAGAGGAAAATGCCGACAGTGCAGGTGTCGGATTCCAGCTAGATATCCAGTAACAGAAGCAATGGGAATGGCAGCAGCAGAGCTTAGTTTATTATGTTTTGGAGGTTGGAATGGCTACTGGCATGAGATTAACCTTTGTGTTTTGACTGTATTTTCTTTGCTGACACTTTTATTAATCATTACGCAAATCGATCAGCAGACAATGGAAATTCCAAATGGTCTTGTTATTGCCTGCATAGTGCCAGCAGTGATGGCTGTATTTGCATTTCCAAATGTCAAAATAATGGAACGGCTGATTGGAGTTTTTTCAGTCAGTCTGCCGCTATTTGTGATAACGCTTGCTGTGCCTGGAGCATTTGGAGGCGGAGATATTAAGCTGATGGCGGTGATCGGATTTTTTCTTGGCTGGAAAATGAGTCTGACCGCGTTTATGCTTGCTGTATTTTCAGGAGGTATTTATGGAATCGGACTTCTCTTGTCAAAGAAAAAAGGTGCAAAAGAGCATTTCGCATTTGGACCGTTTTTGTGCGCAGGGACGGCGCTGACTTTGTTTGTGGGAGAATGGCTACTTTCTTGGTATCTATCCATAATTTTTTAAAAAAGGGGGACTTATGCCAAAGTATAAATATACGGCGAAGGATGCCGCAGGAAAGAAGAAAAAAGGGCAACTTATGGCAGCTGATGAGGCTGCACTTTATGAGCTTTTAAGGGGCGAAAATCTGTTTTTGATTTCCTGTCGTCTGGCACAAAAGGAAAAAAAGAATACATACCGTCTTACTCCAAGGCAGCTTTCTGAGTTTTGCAGGCAGCTTGGAACTTTGCTTGGCGCAGGTGTTCCTCTTGTGAGGGCGCTTAATTTAATGCAGGCAGAGGAGACTATTAAACCAAAACAAAAGGCAATATATGAAAATATGATTCGAAGTGTCCGCCGTGGAAATTCATTTGCTGATACAATGAAGGATCAGGGAGATGCCTTTCCAGAACTGCTTATAAATATGTTTCGCGCAGCACAGGAGTCAGGCCGTATGGATCAGACAGCACTTAGAATGGCAGAGCATTATCAAAAGGAGTATCGTTTAAGTGCAAAAATTAAGAGCGCTACGCTGTATCCAAAGATTTTGTGCGGTGTAATAGTTGTGGTTGTCATGATTTTATTTTGCTATATTATGCCAAAATTTATGGATGTGTTTGCTAATTTGGAGCTGCCAGCTGTGACGGTGGCACTGATGGCTGCATCTGGTTTTATGAAGAGGAACTGGCTGTGGGTATTGTTTGGCCTTGCTGTTTTGTATGTGATTGCAAAAGCAGTGCTGGAGCTTCCAAAGGTTCGTTTAGAGGTGGATCGAATTAAGCTAAAGATTCCGAAAATTGGCATTTTGATTCAGACGATTTATACGGCGCGGTTTGCGAGAACGCTTTGTTCTCTTTACACAAGCGGCCTGCCGATTGTGACGGCACTTCAGGTGAGCAAAGATACGATTGGGAATCGTTATCTTGAATCTCAATTTGATGAAACAATTGCTATGGTGAGGCGTGGAGAATCCTTGTCAGATGCTCTGGCACATATTGATGGCTTTCATAAAAAGCTGGCAGGAAATGTAGCGATTGGTGAGGAGACAGGAAGTCTTGATACCATGCTTATCTCGGCAGCTGACAATTTCGAATATGAATCTGAGCAGGCAATATCACGTCTGATTAGCTTTTTGGAACCGGCAATGATTATTGTGATGGCAGTAGTTGTCGGAATGATTATGATCGCTGTGATGCTTCCGCTGTTAAATATGTATGCAGAGATTGAGGCAAGTGGAACGATGTAAGGAGAAAAAGGATGGAGCTTTCAGTATATATTTCAAATGAACGAATAGAAATCGTGGCCGGAACAGGGTCAAAATCAAAGGCAAAGATTAAAAAAGTATATAGTCTGGCAGTCCCGGAGGGGACGATTATGAATGGTATCATTACAGGAGAACAGCGCTTACAGGAGACACTTGAGCAGATTTGGAATCGTTATTCACTTCCAAGAAAAGGAATTTGTCTTGTAATTGATTCAGGAAAGATTATGACAAAAATGCTTGAAGTCCCTTATATGAAGGATAAAGAGCTGATTTCCTGCATTAATAAGGAATTTGCAGACGGAGAGAAGACTGATCTTGTGACTGATTATTTCCCGTTCCCAAAGAACAGTCCATATGAGATGAATCATATTTTCTGCGCAGCAGTGGAAAAAAATGTAATTGAAAGCTATTTATCCTTATTTGCTGATCTTAAGCTGAAGGTAAAGCGAATCAGCATTGGTCTTGGATGTCTTCTAAGAGCAGTGACGGCAACTGGAATGTTTGCCTATGAGACATGCGTGTTTATGCTAGTACAGGGAAGCACTACGATCAGTGTATTATTTGAAAATGGAAATTATATTTACAGCCGCAGAAACCGTATGCTAAGTGATCAGGGAAGCGCTGAATGGATCGAGGAATTAGGACAGATCGCAGACGGAATACGCCAGTTTTACAGACAGCGCCACAGCAGCTATACAATAGACAGTATATATCTGGCAGGTATAGCAGGAGGCAGTGATGACGTGGTAAAAGAGCTTGATACACATATGCAGGAGTATGGCATCAGGGCGAAGGCACCAGGCATGATTAAAGGCATTTCATTTGTAAAAACGGCAGTCAGTGATCACGGAGAAATTAACGCAGAGCCGGCATCTTACATTTATGGAATCGGAAATCTGCTTTTGTAAAAGCTGCGAAAGGTGGAGAAAATGAAGAAGCATCAGACAGAAAAGATAAGAAAGATAAAAGCGATTCCAGATAGAAGGATTGATTTTTACTATCGGCTGTTAAATGGTCCAGAGCAGCTAAAAAGAAGAAAGAAGCAAAGAATAACGGCGGTGCTTGTGATAGCAGCAGTTCTGGCAGCCGGACATGTGATTGGTGTTTTAAAGCATAGTGAAAAAGAATATCAAAAAACAATTGCCGAGCTGGAAGCGTTTTTAGAGGATGAAACGAATCAGGCAGCTGATAAGAGTGCACAAAAGCTTGGAGATCAGGTTAAAAAGCAGGACAATATGATTTCTGATATGGAAAATGCAAAAGCCAATATATATTCCTATCCTCTAGTGACAAGCGATGTGTTCAAAACGCTTGAGGATTGCTGTCCAGATAAAGTATTAATTACAATAACAGGATACGATTGTGCAACAGGAGAGCTGCAGTTTGATGCAGTGGCACCAGAAGTTACCGATGTTTCAGAAGTTATTGAGATCTGGAAGACACTTGATATTTTCCAGGGCGTCTATTTTACAGGATATACGCAGAATCAGGCACAGGATGGCTATACCGTGAAGGTTGTATGTATTTTAAGCGAACATGCAGGAAGGCAGGCCGCAGATGAAAATTGATTTTACAGTGACAAAACGAGATAAAAAGTTATTAGCAGGTCTGGCAGTCTGTGCCGCAGTTTTTTGCTTTTACTGGTTTGGTGTGAAGCCGCAGATGGATTGCCTTGATAAGCTAGAAGGGCAGCAAGAGGCATTAGAAATGCAACAGCTTCAGATGCAGGTACATATAGCGGCTCTTCCGGTAGATGAAAAACGAGATGAGGAGCAAAAACAGCAGCTGGCAGAATTAGAAAGTCATTTCTTTCCATATCAGACTAATGAGGAGCTTAATCGTTATCTGACAGATGTGTTTGTGAGTGAGGGTATGATTATGCAGGATTCGACGCTTCGCGCCGGACAGCTTGATGAGATTACACCTTACAGTTTAAGTGAACGTATGGCACTTTTGAAGAAAAATGAACAGGCCAAACAGACACAGACAGATACGAATGCATCTGCAGACTCAAAGAAAGATGAGATAGATACAAAGACAGAATATGTCTACAGTGCTCAGGCAGATTATACGGCGATAGGTACAAAAAAGCAGGCACTTGCAGTTTTAGATCAGCTTTCAGAAAAGGAAGGGGTCAGAATAGTATCTTTTTCAATAAGTGATGCAGCAGTTAAGACAACAAATAATGGACAGGATGTTCTTCAGGCAGGGAAGCGTCTGGAGGTCAGCATGATGATTTATATGACACGAGGCAGCAGCGATGGCAAATGAAAAAAATATACGAATTGGTGATGTGTTGCTTCAGGCCGGCTACATCAATCAGGACGAGCTTGATGAGGCACTGGAGTATCAGAAAAATAATAAAGGCATTCGTCTTGGTGAGGCATTGATTAAGCTTGGCTTTATCACAGAGCACCAGCAGTTAGAAGCACTTTCAGCGCGTCTTGGACAGCGCTATGTTAAGATTGACCGTGTTATGGTGCAGACAGAGGCGGTAGCAATGATACCAGTCCAGCTGGCAAAGAAATATCATATGCTTGCTGTGCAGTATCAGGATAATAATCTTACAATTGTATTAAATGATCCTCTTGATTACTATGGAATTGAGGATATTCGCCAGACTACTGGCATGAACCTTGAAATCTGGCTGACAGAGCTTTCACCTTTAAATCAGGCAATTGAATACTATTATTCAGAAATCGAGGCAAAAAAGGCCGCAAGCTCAGCAAATGAGATGGCAAGAGAACGTGAGCAGGCACTTGAGGTTGATGCTGATGAGGGAGATTCTGATGCACCTGTTATTAAGCTTCTTGACAACTTGCTTGCACGTGCATTTAGCATGAATGCATCTGATATTCATATTGAGCCGTTTGAGGAAAAAACATCTGTCAGAATACGTGTAGATGGTCAGCTTCTTGATTATGTTGTGCTGCAAAAGAGCCTTCATCAAAATCTGATTGCCCGCGTAAAGATTTTAGGCCAGATGGATATTGCAGAGAAAAGGCTTCCGCAGGACGGTCATTTTCGGACAAGAATCGCAAACCGCGATGTCAATATTCGTACATCAGTGATTCCAACTGTATTTGGAGAAAAGGCCGTGCTTCGTCTTTTAGCTTCTGGAAATATGGTGGCGGATGCCGAGACCTTTGGCATGAATCAGGCGCATTTTGAACAGTTTAGCAAAATGCTTGAGGCACCAAATGGCATGATCTATATTACAGGCCCTACAGGTTCCGGAAAAACAACAACACTTTATATGGCACTTCAAAAGCTCAGCAACCGCAAGGTAAATATCGCAACAATTGAGGATCCTGTAGAGTGGAATATTCCGCGTGTCAATCAGTGTCAGGTAAATACTGTTGCAGGATTGACATTTGAGCGCGGACTGCGTTCTCTTCTTCGTCAAGACCCGGATATCATTATGGTTGGAGAGACAAGAGACGAGGAGACGGCATCCATTTCAGTACGTGCTGCAATCACGGGTCATCTCGTATTTTCAACACTTCATACAAATGATGCAGTGTCGTCAATTATTCGTCTGATTGATATGGGCGTTGAGCCATATATGGTTGCAAACTCACTTGTCGGTCTAGTGGCGCAGCGTCTTGTACGTGTTGTCTGCCCGGAGTGTGGTTACTGGGATGAGCCGACAGAGCAGGAAAAGGCTTTTATCGGGCCAAAGATTAAGCGTGTACGCCGCGCGCAGGGATGCAACAGCTGCAGCCATACTGGATATGTCGGAAGACGTGCAATCCATGAGATTCTTTGCGTAGATAATCAGATGCGAAGAATGATTACACAGAAAACTCCTATGGATGAGCTTAGAAGCTATGCAACGCATTATCTTGGCATGGAGTCGTTAACTGATGAGGCTCTTAAGCTTGTAGCGGATGGTACAACAACTGTCGAGGAGCTTAAGAAGGTGGCATACTATATTTAAAGGAGCTGCATATGATAGAGAAAATGATACGTGAGGCAAGAAGCCAGCGTGCCTCTGATATTCATATAAGCGAAGGACAGGCAGTGTATCTTCGCATTGATGGAAAGCTCATAAAGAGTGACTGGGAGCTGTCAGATGAGATGACGAGAAATCTTATTTTGTCTCTTCTTACGAAAGAAAGACAGGAAAGCATCTGGCGTGGAGAGGATGCAGATTTTGCACTTGAAACATCAGATGGAAACCGCCAGAGAGTCAATGTATTTTGTCAGCAGGGACGCCTTGCGGCAGCAATTCGTCTGCTTAATGCAAAGGTGCCTACACTCTCGCAGCTTCATCTGCCGCCAGTACTTCAAAATCTTGCAAATGAGCCAAGAGGATTGATTTTAGTGACAGGACCTACTGGTTCAGGAAAGTCGACAACGCTTGCGGCAATGGTTGATTACATAAATCACACGCGTGCAGATCATATTTTAACGATTGAAGATCCGATTGAATATGTGTACGAACAGGATCAGGCTGTGATTCATCAAAGAGAGGTGGGCAAGGACGTTTGTTCATTTGCGGGAGCACTTCGCTCTGCACTTAGAGAGGATCCAGATGTCATTCTTGTCGGAGAGATGCGTGATTATGAGACGATTTCAGCCGCTGTCACGGCAGCAGAGACTGGCCATCTTGTGCTGTCAACACTTCATACGACAGGGGCAGCTAAGACAGTAGACCGTATTATAGATGTGTGTCCTGTTCAGGCACAAAACCAGATTCGTATTCAGCTGGCAGGCGTATTAAAAGGTGTTGTGACGCAGTGCCTGGTTCCGCTTATAGACGGCGGCCGAATAGCGGCAACGGAAGTTCTAACAGGAACAGATGCAGTGCTAAGTCAGATACGCGAAGGAAAAACACATCAGCTTGGAAGCGTAATGCAGTCAGGTGCAGCAGCAGGTATGCATACGCTTGACTATGATCTGGCAAAGCTTGTTACACGTGGGCTGATTGAGAAAAAAACAGCGCTCAAATACGCACAGGATAAAAGAGAGCTGGAGCAGTGTATATTTTAAGCAGCAAATTTAAACGATAAGACAGCTTGGGAGGTTTGACTTTGATCAGAAATATCTTACAGCGAATCAAAGAAAGCAAGGGAGGCTTTACACTGGTAGAGCTTATGGTGACGATGGTGCTTGTTGGCATATTGCTTGGCGCATCGGCAGCAGGCATTTTTTATTACCAGAAGTGGTCGGTATGGCAGCGTCAGGAGCACTATGCCCGTACGCTGTTTTTAGCGGCACAGTCAGGCATGACACAGTATAGCACTGATAAGCATCTTGAGGAGTTTGATAAGGAAGCACAAACCTCTGCACAGGCAATTGTAAAACAAAATCAATTATTGATTCCGGTCACAGATGAAAACGGACAAGTGGTAAATGTATCAGCGATCTGGAAAAACGATGATGGACAGACTGCCTCGAACTTGTATTATGTTACAGGAACGCCAGCTGATTATAAAGCATACAAAAATGGCAGTGCTGATGCTTCACATACGCTTTTGTATGATATTTTTGATGCTTACCTTTATGACAAAACGCTGCTTGCAAATGGCTGTGTGAGCGTGGAGTTTGATGCACGAGACGGACTTGTCTACTCTGTTTTATATAGTGATCGCGCGGAAGCACTTTCCTACACAGGCTGTACAAGCACGATGGCAAATATTGTAAACCGCTCCAAAGAAAACAGAAAGGGAAGCGGAAGTGACAATTCTACAGGTCTTTGCTTTGGCTATTATGGAGCAGACTCATTGTCAAAGGCAGCTGATACAGCAACTAAAGTTAAGGTTTTAAATGCATCATTACATAATGAAGAGACTCTTAATCTGACATGGAAGCTTTCAGAGGGAGAGACGGCAGTTTCCCTGATGAATTATCAGGTGATGATATGTGATGCAAAGACGAATGAGGAGCTTCTTGAGATTTCTTTTAATAACGCATCTTTAAGCGGACAGAAAACAGAAGAAGGCTATTATTACAGTATACCATCTGAGTCGGCAGAGGATGAGTTAAAGGTGGTTGCTGCAGAAGTGACGAGCTTTGCAGGCAAAAAAGAAGAAAAGCTTGGCACATATCCATTTCTTGCATATATAGATGAGGAGCTGAATGTCACGCTAGTGCTTGATGCAGTTGATTTAAGCGCAACACAGGCTGCCTATGAGACATACAGAAGAACAGGCGAGCCAGGTGAGCTTATGAATACGCTTAGTCTGCATCGTTTTGGACTGGAACGATATGGTGTTGATGAAATCAGCTGTATCGTACAGGGCGGCGGATCAGGCTATCAAATTACAGGGCGCAGACAAAGCAATTCCGAGCTTATGTATTTTGCACGTGAGGACGGCGAAGATACTGATGAAGAAGATGGTACGTCGTATGAAATTCAAAACGCAAGACATCTTTATAACATCCGTTTTGCAGAAATGATTACGGATGCATCTGTCTATGCAGCAAAGGAAGATGAAAAAAACGAAAATACATATATCGTTTCAAGAGACTTTGCCTGGGGCTATGAAAAAGAAGAGGATGATGAGATTGATGAGACATTACAAGAGTCAGATTCAATTTTGGCGAAGGGAATGGTCTATCAAAACGGACTTCCGGTAAAAGAGGCAGACACAGCATTTCCTATGATTACACAGCTTAGAGAGGGCAGCAGTCTTGGCTCTAAGGACGGTGATGAAGTTTATACGATTGATTATCTTACATTGTCAGATACAGCAAATGCAGGAACAGGAAGTTCAAACCGCTGGTATCCGCAGGGCGCTGGTACCGCATTTGTACTGGAGAATTTAGGCACGATTCATGATCTTTTTCTTGATCATGTGTCAGTTACTGGTGATCAGAATACGGCGGCAGTTTGTGCTTATAACGGCGGAACACTGGAAAATCTGACAGTTGCAGGAAGTATTGAAGCAAAGGATTTTGCAGCTGGTATTTTTGCAGCATCACTTCCAATGAAAGAGGAAGACGAGACGCTTTCAAAGCTTGTCAATCATGCAAAGGTTACGGCAGACGGGACAGCCGCAGGAATTGTGGCACAGACAAAAGAAAAAGTTTTATTGGAAGACTGTGTTAACACAGGAGTAATAGAGGCATCTGTGGCAGCAGGAATCACAACAGCAGAATGTGAAAATCTGGTGCTGATGCGCTGTCAGAATTATGCACCGATAATTTCATCTGACAACGAGTCATATGGCATTACGAGTAATTTAACGGCAAATCTGACTGATTGTGTCGGCGTGAGTGAAAACGTTTATCCAATTGCAGCAGATGCAAATGAAAGTGAAAACTGCCTGTATTTCATATCAGGAGGAGAAAAACTTGAAGATGCGCTACTAGCTGATATATGTGATATTTCACTTACAATAGGCGAGACAGATGCAACTGGCTCTTACAGAGAGTATCCATTTGTGGAAGCATCAGAAAAACAGCTTCAAAATCTGATTAAACATCAGTCGGAAGATGTTCCAGTTTTTTCATCATCCTCATTTGATATAAAAGAGCAGCGCTGTCCTATTTATACGGCTTTTTTGAATGGCACATGCAAGCTGTCCGATGTGACGCTTACATGGCTTAAGGAAGGGACATATAAGTTTGATGTGCTGTACGCAGATGCAGAGGACGGTGTCTGGAAGGAACTTGCCGCAGGTTTGCAGGCAGAAGGCAAGGATGTTTATGATGGTGGTACAGTTTCTGTGAAAGCACCAGATGGGATAGAGGCAACTGCACTCAAAATTATAGTGACAGATGCGACAGATGGATGTGATGTGGCATTAGGAAGCATCGAGGCAGCAGGAAGCTGGAACACTGAAGGCGTAAAGGTTGCCTGCGAATCAGATGATTCAAACAATAACGAAGACCAAAAAGAAAATCAAAAAGAAAATACAGATGATAATAAGTCAGAAAAGGAGCAAAAAACACCAGGTATCGGAACTGAGCTGTATGTTTATAAAGAAGATGAACTTACAGAAGAAGATCAGGCAGAAATTTACACAAAGTGGACGGCTTTTGCGGGAAGCTTGTCTGTCTCACCTCTTCTTTTAAATACAGAAGAAGCAAAGACAGATGAGGACAGCGAAAATATACGTATACGTGTATGGGAAAAGCTAAGCAGTGAGTTGACAGATCTTACAGTATTCGATAAGTCAGAGCCAAAGCCTGGTATTCCAGGCGGAATCACATTTACAAAGGAGAACGGATCATGGATGATTCGTTTTTGGCCAGGTCTTTTTGCCGAATACTATGAGTATGAAGTTGAGTATGAAACATATGAAAGAGACAGTAATAATCAGCCTGTTCTGGAAAACGGTCTTTTAAAGCAGATTAAAATTGGAAGTAAGAATGGAGAGATAACAGATAATTTCTTAGAACTGCCAGATGAATTAGAGGGACAAAAGGTTGACGCTGTTGTATTTCATGTAAGAGCCGTCAATAAAGAGGGAACGTCTGAGTGGAGTACTGCGCAGGCGGCAGACGAAAGAATACAGCTGCCAGCTTTGTCATATCATCTGAGGCTTTGCAGCGAAAACACTAGTGTGTCAGATAATGAAGATAAGACAGCTTTGTATGAGATTGTAATTGACAACAAGGATGATTTTACGTCAATTACTGCTGGCGACAGAGAGTTAACAGTGACAGCTGTGTATTCATCAGCCGATTCAGATGAAGAAAAAAGTCAATCATCATCTGTGAAGTTTGGATGGGAAGAGACAGGACATATTGCAGTTACAAGTGAAGAGGCGATTACTATTAATTGTCGTGTGTCGTGTCAAGGTTATAAGAGCTCTACCTATTCAGAAAAAACATTTGATGTGCTGAGTGCAAATACTGTATGTGAAAACGAAGCGGTATTTGATACTTTATTAAAGCCAGACAGAATGTATTCTGGTTTTAAAAACAAGGATGCATCTTTGTATCAGATTTTGGCAGGTCATGCACAAAAGAAGGAAATGGAGATTCAAACAGCGTTAGAGGCTGTTGATGAAGAGCTTCAGGTACCGGTTCAGTATCAGGCAGCAATAAAGAAATGCAGCACAGACAAGATGGAGCAGATGCATTTTGATACAGCTGACTGTACTGAAATGACAGTTGTTGCATATCCTGTTACCTTAATGTCAGGTCAGGTTGAGCTTGGTCATATTGTGTGTCAGGCAAATGGAAGCGAAAGTTGGAGTGCGTCAGAGCTTCTTGCAGCGCGAGTGACAAACGATGGAGTTTCTGCTGCGCCAGAAGATCCAGCGTTTTCATCAGGTGACAGTCTGATTCAGTCAGGAAAAGTTATGGATGGCTATGCGATTTTAGCAGAAGATGATGGCTACAGACTTTATTATTCACCTCTTTTGAAAAATAGCGCATTAATTCAGCACTCATCATCTGACCAGAGTCTGTACGGTGTTTGGCGCTATGAACTTACTCAAGAAGAAAGCGAAATTACACTTCCTGTATTGATTAGCGTAAATAAAAAGACAACAGATGATGACGAGATTGATGCTTCAAATGGCGCGCTTGTCATGTGGGATGCTGAAAGTGAGAAACCAAAGTATGAGGGTACATCATATGAAGTTAACGTTACAGCTTTATCGAAGACAAACGAGGAGACGCTTTTACTATCAAAAGAAGAAATAGCTTCAGATGAAGAAACTTCATATTCGTGTCATGTCAGTGTGCCAGAAGACTGTGTAAGCCTGACTGTGCAGGTAAAAAGAGAAGGCATTACAGACAAAAATGGATTTACAATAAGCAGACCATCAACAAGTACACTTTCTGTGCGTATTAAAGAAGACGAATCAGAGCCAGAGACTGAAACAGAAAGTGAATCTGAAAAGCCATCAGAGACTGAGACAGAAAGTGAGTCTGAGACAGAAAGTGAGTCTGAGACAGAAAGCGAATCTGAATCAGAGACACCGCCAGAGCCAGAACCTCTTGCAGCACCAGAGCTTTTTGTTTCAGATAAAAAGCAGGAATTTTTGTACCCGATTTTTGATCTGGATGAAACTGGAAACTGGAAAGATTCTGGAAGAAAGGCATCTGCATGGCAGGGAAGCATTTATTTTGATGTGGATGCGAATGAAGAAGGATGTGCAGGCTATAAGATCAATGTGCTGTCACTGCTTAAATCAAGGCAAATGACAAGAGATACACTTTTTTATCGCGATGCCTTTTCCTTTGAAATTGTAAAGGATGACAGTCAGGCAGGTTTTTATGTTCGCAGTATGCTTTCAACAAAGTCAGGCGGCTACACGATGGAGCAAAATGATACACAGGGTGGTCTTATTGGTGTATATGATATGTATACAGACCGTTCAAATGGTATCTATACATATCTTATTCCATATTATGTTTCATGTGAAAGTAAGCAGGAAAAGGTCCTTGTATATGCATGGCTAAAGCAGACAAACACGACAGATGAAAATGGAGATATTCTTTCTGCCAGGTTTGAAGTGTTTGTGACAGATGGAGCAGCACCGCTTGGAGAGGCTTACATAGCAGACTCAGATTGTGCTGTAATGAGTGTGCAGGCACTTGCAGAGACAACGATTGCAGAGGGTGAACAAAAGCAGTGGTTAGATTCAGATGTGACAAGCCTTTATCGAGATAAAGGTACAGATGAATTTAAAAAGACACAGAAAGAAAAAGAAAAGATGGAGGATACTTTTTCTGATGCCAATGTAGAGCAATGTGACAATACAGGTTTTGCATATTGTTTTGCACAAGGAACTGGAATTAGTGAATATCTTGTTCAGACTATGCAGCAGCGTGTTACAAGGGAAGGAAAACAAACATGCACATATCGTTTGCTTCCTGTTTATTGGAAATATGATGCAGATGGTGTTCAAAAGAAATACAGTGTCTATTTACCAGAAGACGGTTATGCAGTGCCTTATACTGAGCAAGTCAATGGAAACGAGCCATATCTTTTATACGATCTTTCCATTTGCTTTGCATCGATGGATGAGATTGGCATAAGTGATTGGTCAAAGATTAGTGCAAGCGCACATGACGGTGATAATAAGACATTTGTACTTTCAAAAAATACAAGCCTTGGTCATTTGACAGCGCCAAAGTTTACTGGTTTGGCAGGTGAGAAAGAGAAATCGTATACGCTTTTAGATCAAACTAATCAGCCTGTGTCAGAGATATTGGCAAAGACAAATGAAATTTCCTGGAGCTTAAACAGCGACTGGGAAAAGGCAGCAGGTTTTGATGCGACACTTTTCTTTAATTGTCAAGATGGTGAGACAAAAGAGATTACCTTTTATTGGAGGGCAGAGGATTGGATAAAGGATCCTGCTGCATGGGAAGCATCATATGGAAACAGTTTGCTGGAAAAACTGACAGTTTGTGAAGCAAAAGAGGAAGAAACTACTGAGGAAAAATCGACAGAAGAAAAATCTATCGAAGAAAGTTCTACCGAAGAGAGTTCTGTCGAGGTTTCTTCAATCGAGGAAACTTCAAGTGAGAAGGCAACAACAGAAAGTGTGTCTAGTGAGCCTTCCACAACTATAGAGGCGACTTCTAAAGAAAGCATATCCTCAGAAGAAACAACGCAGACACAAGAGCAGGAAAGTACAACACCACTGCAAACGCCAGAAGCGACAACACTTTTGCCATCATCAGAAACATCACTGCCAGAGATACAGCAGACTATGGAGGAGGAATCACCAGCACCAGTACAAGAGGCAAAGATTGAACGAAAGAATGTCATTTTGCGCGCAGCAGCACCAAGCTTAAAATCGTTTTTATTTGAGGTAAAAGCTGTGCTTACGATAACATCCACTATTCTTGCAGACGGAAGTACACAATATCAGTTTACACTGACAGTTCCAAAGGAAGTGCCAGATGGATACACAGATGCAGAACAAAATAAACTGCAGCTGATGCAGCTTGATCATGTGGAGACAGCAGTTGTACTGCAGGATGAGGACAGCCCATATTATGGACAGATTGATGTAGAAATAATCAGCGAATAAATTAGAAAAAGCTCTCCTAGCTTCAAAATAAGCTAGAGGAGCTTTTTTCTAATTTATAGGCTTTAGCCTGTTGAACTGCTTGGAGTTTTTCGTGTTCCGAAAAATGAA